>Ga0224555_1000246_pt1 | contig 81116 bp, 69 predicted proteins | sample 714S23034metaG_FD_180687 | JGI IMG/M metagenome (GOLD analysis project Ga0224555, IMG submission 180687) | Peat soil microbial communities from Stordalen Mire, Sweden - 717 S2 30-34 | ecosystem: Environmental > Terrestrial > Soil > Wetlands > Peat | place: Sweden: Norrbotten County, Stordalen... | reverse complement strand
GAATGCCGGCGCGGGCATAGTCGTCGCGGTAGAGCCAGGCGATGGCCATGAAGTGAGGGAACTGCCAGACAAAGAGAATGGCGAAGAGGGCCACGGCCGGCCACTCGATGAGTCCTCGGGCGGCGGTCCAGCCGAGCATGGGGCCCATGGCTCCGGGGAATGCGCCGATGAAGGTGGCCAGGGTGGTGAAGCGCTTGAGCGGCGTGTAGATTGCGACGTAAGTGAAGGCTGTGAGCAGCGCCAGGGAGACGGTCAGCAGGTTGGTGGTGAGCGCCAGGCTCACCGCTCCCAGGGCCAGGGCGCCGAGGCCGGCCAGGATGCCCTGGGCCAGCGAGAAACGGCCGGCGGCCATGGGGCGGTCCGCGGTGCGCTTCATGCGCGCGTCGATTTTGCGCTCCAGGGCTTCGTTGAGCGCGCCCGCTCCGGCTGAGACCAGGCCGATGCCGAGCAGCGTCTCCAGCAGGCCGCGCTGGATGCTGGAGATGCCGGATTGGATGGACCCCAGGTAAAAGCCGCCCCAGCCTGTGACCAGCACCAGCGCCACGACTTTGACCTTGAAGAGCTCGCGCAGGTCGTGGATTAGGGAGGCGGTTGCGCCGGGTTGGGGCGCGTGGATCGGGGCGTGAACTCCGCTTTCAGGGGGTGCGACAAGTTCTGCGGGGGGCTCGGCCTGGGAAGCGGGAGTCATCGGTACTGTTGGAATCCTCAGTGAGTCTGGAATCAGTGGCTGTCGGGTGCCTGAGTTCGATGATAGCAAGCGGGGAAGCGCTGGGATTGCAGCTTAAAAGGCTTTTAGCGGGTGCAACGAGAGTTCTCACGGGAGCGCGAAGGGATTTTCAATATGAATTCCGGCAATCGTTTGGCCGGGGTTTAGGTCCTCTGAGAATATTCTCGTTGCGCCGCTTTTGATCGCCGCGGCAACAATCAGCGCATCCCAGAAGCCGATTCTGGCCTCGTCTTCGATACGAAAGGCCCGCTTGATCTCCTCGGGGGTCGTTTCGACACACCAGTAAGCGAAGTCTTCGACAATTGCTCGGGCTTCGTCTTTCGGTAGCGGCGAGGCCAGCTTTCGCGTCACCGTATTGTAGAACTCCTGCAATACCTGCATACTCACGGCGCCGGACCTATCTTGCCGGAGGCGAAGCAAAATCTGTTTTGCCGCTTCTTGTTTATAGCCTTCCTTTTGGTCATGGGCATAGACCAATACATTTGTATCGACGAAGACATTAGCGCTCATGGAGCGCGTCCCGGTCTAATTTAGGGATTTCGCCCATAGGAAAGCCCTTCTCCATCCGGGCAAAGGCGCGGTTCATGGCGCGCTCGTAATCGTCCTCCGTCTCCGCAAGCTGTTCGATCTGGCTGGTGAGCAGACCGCTGATGGAGGTGGAACGCCGGGCGGCGAGGACACGCGCCTTTTGAATCGTCTGTTGGCTCAGACGCAGGGTGATGTTTCGCTTTTCGTCGAGTGCGGGCATAATGCTGATACCTCCTGTCCATGTGTAATACGTGTAGCACGTTTTGCACGTGATTGCAATCTGGCGGAGATTCTGGGGCGTATTCGGCTAGCCCAGGCGTGCGGCTTGGAGGATCGCATCTACAACTTGCTCCGGGGTGAGCGCATCGACGGGGATGGAGAGGTGGGCAGTGCGGTAGAGCGGGAGGCGGCGGTGGTAGCGGTTGGCTAGGTTGGCCTGGTCGGCGAGGATGGGGCGAAGATGCTCGGTGCCTTGGCAACGGGCGAGGGTGGTGGCGAGTTCGACTTCGAGATGGATTAGAAGCGTGCCTGGATTGGTGAGGAGCAGGGAGCGGGTTGCGGAGTGCTCGATGGCGCCGCCGCCCAAAGCCAGCACCAGAGCATCGTCGGCGGCGCACAGGCGGGCTATTGTCGCGTGCTCAAGATCGCGGAACGGGGCTTCGCCGTGGAGGGCGAAGAGATCGGCAATGGGTGCGCCGGCTTCCGCTTCGATTACGTCGTCCACATCGACGAAGCTCCAGCCCAGGCGGCGGGCGAGGAGCGGGCCGACGGTGGTTTTGCCCGAGCCCATGAAGCCGGTGAGGACGATGCGGCGGGGCGGGGCTTCGGATTGGGGTTGGCCGGTCATGGGAATATTGCGCGGACTTTTTTGCCGTGCTCTGTTTCCAGTATAGGCATGGGAAATTGCCGGGCTGCGGCAGGTCAGCTCAACGCTATTACCATGGCTCCCGCCGTGATGAGCAGGCCGCCGACGATTGCCGGGCCGGTGAGTTTTTCGCCCAGGAGCAGCCAGGCGAAGACCATGACCAGGGGAACGCTGAGTTTGTCGAGCGGCGCCACGCGCGAGGCCGGACCCAATTGCAAGGCGCGGAAGTAGCACAGCCAGGAAAGGCCGGTGGCCAAGCCGCTGAGTGTGAGAAAGAGCAATGTGCGGCGGTCGAGCGAACGGATTTCGCCGTGCTTGCCCAGCGCCAGTGCGATGCCCCAGGCAAAGACTACGATCACGGTGGTACGAAGGGCCATAGCAAGGTTTGAGTCCACATGCGCCACGCCTACCTTGGCCAGCAGGGCTGTGGCGGCGGCAAAGACAGCGGAGAGAATTGCCCATCCAATCCAGTTCATGGGGTTTATGGTACGCGGAGCGACGGCTTTCAGCGCAGATTGTGGAGTAATTTAAACTTCAAATCATGCAGACAGGCCGGGCCAGCAAGACCGCTCTTGGCGTGGCCATTCGCCGCGCGGCGCACCAGTTGATGGACCATCCGCCGGTTCTGGACGATCCTCTTGCGGTGCGGCTGGTGGGGCCGGGATTTCGCCGGCAGATGAAGCGGGCCACGCATCCGGTGGCGGGGGATTTTCGCGCTTTCATGGCGGTGAGAAGCCGTTACGTGGAAGACCGGTTGGCGGAGGCCGTCCGGAATGGGGTTGAGCAGTACGTGATTCTGGGCGCGGGACTCGATACGTTTGCTTATCGGAATCCATTTCCTTCACTGCGGGTTTTCGAGGTGGACTTGCCTGCTATGCAAGCATGGAAGCGAAAGATGCTTGGTGAGGCCGGCATCGCTCTGCCCGACAGCCTGACGTTCGTTCCCATGGACTTTGAGCGGCAGGTGCTCGCTGAGGGGCTGGTCGAGGCGGGCTTCGATCACAGCTTGCCGGCATTCTTTGGCTGGATGGGGGTGGTTCCTTACCTGACGCTGACGGCCTTTCGCGCCACGCTGGAGTCGATTGTGCAAATGCCAAAAGGGAGCGGCGTGAGCTTTGATTACGCGCTCGATCCAGAGACGCTTGGACCGGTGGGGCGAACGGCGTTCGATGTGCTTTCCAGCCGCGTTGCCGCTATTGGCGAGCCTTTCCGCCTTTTCTTTACGGCAGATGAGTTGGAAGCGGAACTGCTCCGCGCCGGGTTTCACCGCATCGAGCAGCGGGATTCAGAGCAACTGAACGAAATGTACTTCAAGGACCGCGCCGATGGGTTGCGGCTATCCGGGCTGGGACTCGGAATGCTCGCCACTGCATGGGTTCTTGGTTGAGCAGTTTCCGAATTGCCGGTGATACGGGCGGTATCAGAACTTCCGGGTAAAATCAAAACTGTGGATTAGGCTCAAATCCGGAGGAAACTGTTGATGTGGAGGGCACTGAAAACCTGTCTCGCGGGTCTTAGCGCGATATTTGTGGTATTAGCCATCGGTTTGGCTTGCCTTTACTTCGATACGCAGGGTTTGCCGAATACGCAATCACTAGATCAGTTCGCGCCCACAATAACAGGGCGAGTGACAGATCCTTGTCTCAATAGCCAATCCATTGCCTTGCCGGTTGAATTGATAGGACACAACCTTATTTCAGCTTTATTCGCTGCTGAAATCCCTGAATATCGCCCCGCAGACCCTCTCCCCGACTACCTAGAACTCGTAACGCTGCATGAGCCCGTTTCCGTCGCGTTGTCGGCGCGCATTGCTCGGACCATGATGTGTAAACATACCAATTCACTAGACCGCCATATAAGCGAGATTAGATTTGAAGTACAACTGTACCGTCGTTTTTCGGGCGCTGAACTGATCGCAATATTCGCGAATCGGCTTTACTTAGGCGATAACATCGTTGGTGTTGAATCCGCATCTCAGCACTACTTTCACAAGGAACCCAATCAACTGCTGATTAGTGAATCGGCATTTATTGCTGGCTTGGCTAGACATCCTTCCTTTTATTCGCCATATGCGCATCCTGATCGTGCACTTCAAAGAAGAAATGAGGTCATTGATGCGATGGCTCACAAATATTTGATTAGCGGCACAGAGGCGGCGATAGCTAAGGCAACGCCACTAGTAGTGGAAACCGAATGAGGTATTCATTTTTATGCTGCTCAAGCCTTTCTGAACGTATTGTCGCCTATTCAGAAACTACCCCTTGTTTTAGTTGCCCCAACCGTAAATGCCGCGGGTTAAGATGAGTCATGCGTCCGATTGCATTTTCTCCCATCGCCTTTGTTCTGCTCGCGCTCTCCGGGTGCGGGTATCACACGCTGGGCGCCGCTACCCATCTGCCGCCCGATGTGAAGACGCTCTCCGTGCCGGTCTTTGCCACGAACACCGAGGCCTATCACACGGAGACGGTGATGACCAATGCGGTCATCCGCGAGTTTGCCACGCGCACCCGGTGGCGCGTGACCCCCAATGAGGGAGGGGATGCCGACGCGGTTCTGCACGGGACAATTCTCAAGGAGTATGTGGCGCCGCTGACCTACAACGCTTCAACCCAGGAGTCGTCCAGCTTTCTGATCACCATTGTGGCTTCGGTTACGCTCACGGGGCGGGACGGCAAGGTGCTCTACGAGAACAAGAATTACGTCTTCCGCGAGCAGTCCCAGTCGACTACCGATTTGCCTACCTTCATCGTGGAGAATCCGGCGGGATTGGAGCGGCTCTCGCGGGAGTTTGCGCGGCAACTGGTGGCCGATGTGCTGGAAGGGTTTTAGGTCAGATCTCAATCAATCCCAAGAGCGATTGACCCATCCCAACGCGGTTTGCAGATTATATCCCCGCAAAAGCGCACAATCATTTCATAGCACCCTCTGTAACCGGGGGACGTGAACAACCACCCGTAACTCCTATTCCCTGGTACCCACCCCCCTCGCAAACGCCAAAATCTCGATTGTGAAACTGTGAAGCCAACTAAACCAAGCAGAATCAATCAATTACCCCCTTCAGCCGAGGAGCGGTACAGGATTCGTGAAACTGTGAGGCTCTCTAAGCTAAGCAGAATCATTCGGTTACACTACCCTCCCGGGAGCGTCACAGCAGTTGTGAAACTGTGAAAGTACACTGGGAGATCACGATGGTCACAGGAATGGGTCACGCCGTCGCCGTCGCCAATCTGAACCAAGCTCCCAGCCGAGGACGGCATGCGCGCCATGCACTTCTCTGAGCGGCTGCCGCTGGCCTTCGAGATGAAGACAAAGCCTTAGCGGCAATCGCGGTATTGAAATGTTTTGCCCGAAATGGAAAAAGTAATCCGGCAATCAAACGTGCTCCATCCTAAGTCACACGGCAACAGTGAAAACGCTATAAGAGCCTGATACGATAAATTCGTCTCCCTAAAGGAGATTGGAGACTGCCAGCGGAGAGAACGGCAGCATCACTCCGCAACTCAGTCCCAACAGGAGGGCGCCATCAAAGAAAGATTGCGATTAGGCGATCTGCTGGTACAGGCCAAGCAGGTCACCCTGGAACAAGTGACGGAAGCGCTCGACCTTCAGGCTCAACTCGGCGGACGCCTGGGTGACCGGCTGGTGGCTGCCGGATCTATCTCCCAGGAGGTCCTGGACGCATTTATCCATCGCATGCCCGCGGAACCCGCGGATCTAGCGGCCGTGAACATCGACTCGACGGAGCTGCTGGGCCTGATGATGAAGCTGATTTATGTAGAACACCTTGAATCCATTCGCAATTTCGGCAATGCCATCAAGCTTCCTTATAACATCGTGCTCGCATTGGTGCAGATGGCCATCGACCGTCAACTGTTGCAGGCTATGGGATCGCGCGACCCCGCCAACCCGCGGGATGTGAGCTACGCGCTCACCGATACAGGCCGGCGCTGGGTGCTCGACGCACTGGAACAATCGCGCTATGCCGGGCCTGCGCCCGTAACCCTGGAAGAATTCACCGCCCAGGTCAACCTGCAGAAGGTTACCAACGAACGGATCACGTACGATCTCATACGGAAAGCACTTGGCAACCTGGTCTTCGAGAACAGCATTATCGAACAGAGCGGGCCGGCCTTGAATTCAGGCCGGGCCATCCTTCTCTATGGCACGCCCGGCAATGGCAAAACCTCCGTAGCGATGTGCATGGCAAGCGTATTTACCGACGTGATTTATATCCCTTACGCGGTCGACATCGAGGGCCAGATCATGCGCGTCTTCGACCCCAGCTATCATGTTCCGCTGGGCTCCGCAGCCCCCAGCCAGGGAGATAAGCTCTCCTTCGTCCGCACCGAGGAATTTGACGCGCGCTGGGTTCCCTGCCGAAGACCCTTTGTTCTTACCGGCGGCGAATTGACGCTGGAGATGCTTGATCTCCGCTACGACCCCGCAGTGAATTTCTATGAGGCGCCTCTGCACGTGAAAGCGCTGGGCGGCTGTTTTGTCCTCGATGACTTCGGCCGCCAGATGGTATCCCCGACGAACCTTCTCAACCGCTGGATTGTGCCGCTGGAAAACCGCTTCGACTACCTGAAATTGCATACCGGGAAAACCTTCACCATACCCTTCGAGGAATTGGTGATCTTCTCCACCAACCTGGAGCCTGAAGACCTGATGGACCCCGCTTTCCTGCGCCGTCTGCCCTACAAAATCGAGGTAGCAGGACCCAGCCTCGAACTCTTCAAGCGCATATTTGAAAAGGAATGTTCACGCCAGGGAATGCCGCCTGTCGATAATTTAATCGACTTGATCGTGAATAAGATCACCAAAGAAAAAGGACTCGAATTGGCCGCCTATCAACCCAGGTTTATCGTCGATCAAGTGGCCGCAACCTGCCGATTCATGAATCAGGCGCCTCATTTCGAGCCACGCTATATTGATTATGCGATCAACAATCTTAAGGTCCGGCGCCAATCGCAGACAGCTTCGACTTCGGTAACGGCTGCGAAAATATAGCCCTATTCGCCTTGTGAAACAAAATTCATGGGCACGAATGCACAATCTTCAAGTCACGGAACTAGGACGGCTTTACCCGCTGGTCAAGAAATACTGGGGTTATGTGACGCGCGAAAAGATTTTGGGTTACATTTTTTGCGATGATGGCCTCATTGGCTTCGACCAGGTCAAGGTAGCGCCGGCCCATCCTGGCGGCAACTTTAAACCCCACGTGAAGCAACTGGCGCAGGCTGGGGTTGTAAGCGGGTGAATCAAAATCATGACGCACGGCAGAGGTGAATTGTACTGAGGACCAGCGTGCTACTTGCGCGGGGGCGGGCAGCATGGCCGGATTGATGTCGATCACCGTTGCGTAAGGCGCGCATAAATCGATGGAATAAGAAAATGCCTCGGCGTAGATATCTTTTACCAGCGCGAGCCCTTTCCCGCCTGCCTCGGCGAGGCCGATGATCTCTTCCAGCCAGGTTGTGCCGGCGGTTTTCAGATGCACCCCTGTAGAGAACTCCTCCATGGCCGCATGGATGGCGGGATAGATTGAGAATTTATCGCTCCCGGAGTGGATGCTGAGCTTCAGGCCCCCAGGTAATCCGTAAGCGGCGACGGCATGCCGGATGGCGGCCATATCGAGTGTGATCTCGCGGGAAAAGAGGTCGATGTCGCCAACATAGTCCACGCCCTTGTTGAAGCGGCCGCTGAATTTGGGGGCGATGGTCTGGATAGGAATATCTTCATCGGCGATGGCGGCGAGGATGATCAGCAACTCTGCCGGAGATTGCGCGGCATCGGTCTCGTCTACTGAAATTTCGGTAATGAATTCGTCTTTGCCTTTAGCCGCTTCGATGAGGCGATAGATATTGCCCGCTTTCTCGATGGCGTAGAGAAATTTGGCAGCGGTCTGGTTCAGCAGCCCGGGCGTGATTTCGATGTCTTGACCGGCGCCTTCCATATGGATGTTCCCGATGAGTTCCGGGTGACGCCTCACGAAGGTGTCGATCGAAGCCTGGCTGGCAGGCTTGCCGATGGAATCGGCCACGTCGATGGTGTAAAAATCGCACGACGCGAGGTACCGCTCGACTGTGGAAAAGTTGATGTGGTCGGCATCGCAAAACCACGGCAGCTTCCAGCCCAGTTCCTTGACCGCCGCTTCGGCCGCTGCGCGGACCGATTTCGGCTCCGTGCCAATGATGGTGTGCTCGCGGTTGGACTTGTTCCACACCGGGATTACTTCGACGCCCGCCTTGGAGGCGAGGATGCACGCTTCGAGTTGCGCTTTAGCCTGATGGGCGAATCGATCGCCTACGCCGATGGAGTACTTGCCTAGTATCGCCATGATTGCGTTCCGATATCCAATCGGGTTAAAAGGGTCAAAGTACCAGAATACATTGCCGTCGCGGCTCAGCTACTAAACTGAAAGCATGACCAGCAGCAATCCGCAACATATCCCAGCCGCGCACAGCGAATGGCGGCCCTCGGTGAACCCGTGGATGGTTGCGGTCTCTGTAATGCTGTCCACCTTCATGGTGGTGCTCGACTCCTCGGTGGCCAACGTCGCCTTGCCGCATATTGCGGGCAACCTCTCGGCCTCCACCGACGAATCGACCTGGGTGCTTACCAGTTACCTGGTTTCCAATGCCATCATGCTGCCCGCCTCCGGATGGATTGCCCGGCGCATCGGTCGCAAGCGCCTGATGATGATTTCGATCCTGGTCTTTACCGCTGCGTCTTTGCTATGCGGCATGGCAATCTCCATGCCCATGCTGATTGTTGCCCGGGTGCTGCAAGGCATCGGCGGCGGCGGCATGCAGCCCCTGGCCCAGTCCATCCTGCTTGAAAGCTTTCCGCCCCACCAGCACGGCACGGCCATGGCCGTCTATGGCGTTGGAATTGTGGTTGCCCCGGTGATCGGCCCCACGCTGGGCGGATGGATTACCGACAGTTATTCCTGGCGATGGATCTTTTACATCAATCTGCCCGTGGGCCTGCTCGCCCTGTTCATGGCCAACATATATCTTGAGGACCCTCCCTATCTGCGCCAGGCCTTCCGAGGAGCCATCGACTATCTCGGCTTCGGCCTGATGGCCGTCTGGCTGGGCGCCATGCAACTGGTGCTCGACAAAGGCCAGGAGGCGGACTGGTTTTCGGCCGGCTGGATTCGCTGCCTGGCCGGCGTTTCCGCATTTGCGCTGCTGGGCTTTATCGTCCGCGAGTTCAGGACCCGTGAGCCCATTGTCCAATTGCGCGTGCTCGGCAACCGCAACTTCGGCATGGGAACGCTGATCGCCGGCCTCTACGGCTTCACTTTTTACGGCGTCATCGCCATGCTGCCTTTGTTTCTGCAAACGCTGCTTGGCTACTCGGCCCTCGACAGCGGCCTCACCGTCAGTCCTCGCGGTATCGGCTCTCTGCTCTCCATGATCGTGGTGGGGTTTCTGGTCAACCATATCGACGGCCGCATCCTGCTGGCCTGCGGCTTCGCCATCTTCGGCTACTCGACGTTGCTGCTGAGCCACATCAATCTCGGCATCTCCATGTGGTCGGTGGCCATGCCCAACTTCATCAATGGTTTTGCCGGCGGATTCGTCTTTGTTCCCCTCACCACCATGAGCATGGGCCTGCTGCGCAAGCAGGAGATCGGCAACGCCTCCGGCATCTACAACCTGATGCGCAACATAGGCGGCAGCATCGGCATCGCCTGCATCACAACGATGCTGGTGCGCAACTCCCAAACCCATCAGAATTATCTGGGCGCCAACCTGACGGCTGGAAGCCCTGCCACTACGGGAATCATCGCAGGCCTGCAGGCAAAGTTCTCCACGGGAGGCGCCGACGGCTACACCGCTCATCAGGAAGCTCTGGGCGCTCTTTACCGCAGCGTCCAACAGCAGGCTGCGGTCCTCGCTTATGCCGATATCTTCCGCCTGCTGGGTTATCTCTCGCTGTTGTGCATACCGCTGGTCCTGTTACTTCACCGCTTGCGCCACAGCTCGCACCGCATGACTGAGGCCGGCGGCGAGTAATACCTCCGCGGCAGCACAGCATGAATTGGATTCCAGGTTTGATTTGAGTGCATGCTCGAACAGGCCAAATCAGAGTTTTGCCCCGAGCGCTTTAGCTCTCCGCCCGCACAATCAGGCAAGTGATGTTGTCGTTGCCGCCGGCTTTCTTCGCGGCGTTCACCAGGTTGTTGCATATCTCTTCGAGGGGAAGTTCCATGCGCAGGATGGATTCGATCTGCGGATCGGGAAGCTCGCGAGGCAGGCCATCGGAACAGACGAGAAAGAGATCGCCTGGCTCGGCCTCCACTTCATAAACGTCCGGAGTGGTGTTGCTCTGTGTGCCCAGTGCGCGGGTAATAACGTTGCGCAGCGGCGAGTTCAGGGCCTCGTCGGGAGTCATGCGGCCCAGCCGGACCAGTTCTTCCACCAGCGAGTGGTCCAGGGTGAGTTGCTCCATGGAATTGTTGCGCAGCCGGTAACAGCGGCTATCGCCCACGTTAAGCACCCACACGCGGCTCTGTTCGGTCACCAGAACCACCAGCGTGGTGCCCATGCCGCTGAGTTTGTCGTCGCCCTGTGCGCGGGAGAAAACGGCCTCGTTGGCTGCGCAAACAGCATGCTCGGCCTTCGATGGCACGGTCGCGGCCTCGGACCCGTCCGCGGCCTGGCCGGTAAGCAGGCGCAGCACCTCGCTCACCGCCAGGGAACTGGCGATCTCTCCAGCCGCGGCTCCGCCCATGCCGTCACAGACCACATAGACCCCGTGCTCGACAGAGTAACCGAACGCATCTTCGTTGGAAGAGCGTTTGCGTCCAACATCGGTTAATGCCGCAGCCGTATAGTGATCGACAGCCAAAAAAATTCTCCCGTCGCTCAGTTTACACGGCTTAGACCTAGTTCACATCGGGAAAAAATCGCATCTTAGTAAGCAGGCTGGTTCAGCGTAATCCGCGCCTGAGAGAGCCTGAAAATCCAATCCGAGCCAAGTTCTCCCCCGCTGGTCATTCATTCTCATGCGATTACCCTCCCTTGGCGAATTCGTGCGCGGAATCCGATTCCCTTGATCCCCTATAATCACGGTGTCGGGTCGAAATTGAGCTCGTCGATAAGAGCCGGGAGGTCGGTCGTGTCCTTAACCCAGGCATGGATTCGAGAACTGGATGCACCTTTCCCATTGACTGAAGAGCAGCGCAGCTTCTACGCGGAAAAGGGATATATCAAGCTTCACCAGGTTCTTAGTGCGGATCTGCTTGAGCACTACCGCGTTTTTATCAGCGCCAAAATGATGGAGCTTACGGCTGAAAAACTCCCTCTCGATCAGCGCTCCACTTACGACAAGGCCTTCCTGCAGGTGGGCAACCTATGGCTCAAGAGCGCCGAGGCGCGCGAGTTTGTATTCGGCAAGCGACTGGCGCGGATTGCCGCGGAGTTGATGGGCTGCCGCGGCGTGCGCCTCTACCACGACCAGGCTCTCTACAAGGAGCCCGGCGGCGGCATAACTCCCTGGCACGCGGACCAGTACTACTTCCCCGTCTCCAACGACAATGTCGTCACCGCATGGGTTCCTCTGCAGGACACGCCGCTCGAGATGGGTCCGCTGGCTTTCTGCGAAAAGAGCCATCGTTTTCATTACGGACGGGACCTGGAGATCGGCGACGAAAGCGAGATCACCCTCAAGGAAGCGCTCGAAAACTTCGCCAAAAACAACAGCCCATACGCGCTAGGCGATGTCAGCTTCCATGCCGGCTGGACCTTCCATCGCGCTGAAGCCAATACGTTGCAGAAGCCGCGCGAGGTTATGACCGTGATTTACATGGATGAGGAGATGCGCCTGGCAGAGCCTAAAAACAAGAACCAGGTTATCGATAAGCAGGAACTTTGCCCCGGAGTGCTGATCGGCGCGATCATCGATTCGCCGCTCACCCCCCAAATCTACTCACGGGAATCGTAAGAATGCGCCATAGAGTGGTGATCCCTCCTGGTATGCGAAAGTAAATGAGGAATGGCAAAGCCACTGAAAACCGGACGGCGCACCGCGTTGCTGGGTTACGGGGCCTGCGCGCTGGCCGGCAGCCTGTGGGGCACGGGCTTCTACTTCGGCAGGCTGGCTCTCGACGAGATGAGCGTGGAGCACATGGTGCTCTATCGCTTCCTGTTTGCCTCCCTGGGCATGTTGCCGGTGGTTGTAGCCAATCGTCGCCGCTTTCACTTCACTGCCTGCGAAACACGCCTGCTGCTCCTCTCCGCGGCCCTCGGCGTTCCTATCCAGTTTTTGCTTCAGTTCTATGGCCTGGCCATGACCACGGTAAGCCACGCCTCGCTGATGGTGGGCGCCATGCCGGTGTTGCTGGCCGCCGCCGCCACACTCTTTGCAGGCGAACAGCTTGACCGGTTTTGCTGGCTGGCCCTTTTTGGTTCCACGGTGGGCGCCGCGCTCATCGTGCTGGGTGGGACGCCCGGCTCGGCCGCGCATACTGTGCCTTCGCTCGCCGGGGACCTGATGGTGGTTGCCTCGCTCTTTACCGCCCTGGCCTGGATTCTGCTCAGCAAAAAGCTCATGCTCACCCACAGCCCGCAGGTAGTGACGGCCTATACCATCCTCTCCGGAACCCTCATGCTGGCCGTCGTGGTTCTGGGCCCCTGGCTGCTCAACCCCATTCTGCCGTTCAAGACCCAGCCGCTGCCGATTGCCCATGTGAGCCCCACCGCCTGGGCCGCGCTGGCCATCAGCGGCCTGCTCTGCACAGCCACCACAACTCTGCTCTGGAACTGGGGCATCCACCATGTGCCGGCCTCGCGCGCCGGCGTCTTCCTCAACATTGAACCGGCGCTAGGCTCCTGGCTGGGCGTCCAGTTTCTCGGTGAACACCTGGGCCCCTATGCCTGGGCGGGCGGCGCGCTGATTCTCACCGCGGCCGTTACCCTCACCACGCGCAAGCACCAACCGGAGCCCGCCATCATCCTGGAGTAGCGCCGCCTCATTTCTCCTCTCCAAACCTTGGTCATTAGAGCAATGCGATTACCGGTAACGATTCGCCGGTTCCAGCCGATACCTCTCTTGGTGATTAAGTCCTGCTAACTTTCGCAGGCATGGATGGAGGCTTATGTGACGCTTCTAACCTGGGACCATACCTGCGCCGTCGGCGTAAGGGCCATGGACGACCAGCACGGCATTCTTATGGATACGGTGAACGAGCTTCGCCAGGCACTGGTGCGCGGTTCAGGTCGGGAACAGCTCAGTGAGCTGCTCGACCGGCTGATCGAGTTCACGCGCATGCACTTCTGGAGCGAGGAACAACTGATGGAGCAGAGCGGATTTCCCGGCCTGGCGGAGCACCGCGCCGAGCACCACAGAATGCTGGCGCAGATGCTTCAATCCGCCCATCGCGTGCAATACGGTGAAGGCGTGCGCATGCGTCCCCTGCTCTGCTCCCTGCGCGACGAGTACCTCGATCACATCGAGGAGCTGGACCGGCAGTATGGCCCATGGTTGAATGAGCGAAAAATCTACTAAACGCCGTGCTTTGCCATCCCGTCTTCAGCTTCATTTTTTGTTTTTTTAAGCAATATCTCAACCACGGTACGCGCGAAGAAGGAGGAAGAATGGCAATACTGACCTGGAACAAACACTGCCTGGTAGGCGTGAAAACTCTTGACGGCCAGCACGCAGGCCTTATCGCGGATCTGAACCAGCTTTATTCCGCAATGTCAAAAGGCAACGCGAAATGCGGAGCTGACTCGCAGCTACGCAATTTGCTGAAGGATGCGCTCGACCATTTTTCAGCAGAGGAAGAATTGATGGAGGCCACGGAGTATCCGTCGCTGGCTCAGCATCGCGCCAAACACCGGAATTTTGTCCGCCAGGTGCAGGAATACCTGGCGCGCTGCAAAGAGGGAGATAACACCATGCGCCTCCCGCTGCTGAATTTCATTCGAGACTGGCTCACCAACCATATCCAGGAGGAGGATCGAGAGTACGCCCCGTGGCTCATTGAGCACGACTTGCAATGAACCGCCGGCTCCTGCGCGCAACCTGGCCGCCCGCTGGAGTTCCGGCCTCCGCTCAACTTTTCCGCATTCCTGCCGATGCGTCCATTACCGGATAAATCCGGCGGGAGGGCTCATGGCACTCATGACTTGGAGCGACAAATATTCCGTAGGGGTGGGCGTGATTGACAAGTAGCACGCCGGCCTGGTCGAAACCTTGAACGAACTGCATGGAGCGATGTTGAATGGGCAGGCAAGCTCCGTAACCGGCGCTCTGCAGCGCAAATTGGCGGACTACACTCGGGACCATTTTTCCGCGGAGGAGAAGATGCTGGCGACAGCCAAATATCCGGGACTGGCTCAGCACCTCACTTTACATCATGAACTGAGCAGGCAGGTGGGGGAGTATGTCGAACGCTTCTAGCGGGGGGAGGCCAGTCTGAACCTTGAATTGCTCAACTTCCTGCGCGATTGGCTCACCACCCACATTCTGAAGGTGGACCATGAGTATGGTCCCTGGTTGAATCAGCACGGCGTGTATTGAGCCGTCAGCCGTCACCGGAGCACATCCGAAACAGCACCTCCGCCTTAATATGCACTCATCTTCTTTGCATACTGGCCCAAAGTTGGGGCCGGAAAGAATCGGTCGGAGGACGAATATGAACATGACGGCAGGAAATAGCGAGTTGTGCGTGGGAGTCAGAATCCTGGACTTAGATCACAGAGAGATGTCTGAAACCTTAAATGAACTTCGAACAGCATTAGTGAGAAATGAAGATCGCAGCCGTACCTGTGCGCTTCTGCGCAAGTTGACCAACTTCACCGTTCTCCATTTCGCGCTGGAAGAAGGGATGATGGTGTCCACAAAGTATCCAGGGGTGGCCCTGCATCGCCTCAACCACCAGCGCATGATCAAACAAATGAAAGCGATGGTCACCCAATTCGGCCAGGGTAGCTTGAGCATGAACCGGCTATCGCTGCGATTGCTCGCCGAGTCGCACGCCGTCCACGTTGGGAACGACGATCTGGATTACGGCTTCTGGGTAAACGGTCCCGCAGGCGCTGATTCAGAGCAGCCCTAGACCTCGAACGAAAGCTGCACCGGCCCGAACAGCGGCGAAGCCGGCTTCGGCTCGGAAGCCAACTCGTAGATCAGCCGCTCCAGCACCAGCCGTTTGTCCGGCGGGGAGGAGCGCAACTCCAGGTCGGCGCGGGCAACCAGCTTGAGCGCGCGCGTAAGCTCGCGGCGGCTCTTGTAGCGACGCGCCTGGCGGATCAGATCGTCGGCCGCAAAGGGTGGCATCCTGAAGCCCTGCCACAACGCCTGCCAGATGGCTCTCGAATCGCGCACGTTTTTTTCTAGGATCACCAGCATCTGCCGGAATGTCCGCGCCAGCATATAAAGATGCCCGATGGCCGCATCCTCGCCCGCGTCTGAGCTGTTCAGCAGCCCGTGCAGCAGGGCCAGCGCGCGCACCCGGTCGTGGGCGCTGATCGCGTCGGTCAGCTCATAAAGCGACCGCTGCTTGGCCGCCAGCACCATCGTCTCCACGTCGCCCAGTGTGATGCGTCCGCGTCCCAGGGTATAGAGCAGCAGCTTCTCCAGCTCTGAGGAGATCAGCATCATATCCGCGCCCAGCGCATCCACCAGTTCGTGGGCCGCGTCGGGTTCCACGCGCACGCCGGTCTCCTGCGCCGTAGTCACCGTCCAGCGCATCGCGTCTTCCTCGTTCACTCGCGCCAGCTCCACCATGCCGCAGTGCTCGCCCAACGTTTCGGTGATCCGCTCAAATTTGTTCTTGTCGTCCAGTTCCATGCGACGCGCATCGGAGGGGATGCGCAAAAAATCCGCCACAAAAATCAGCAGCGCCTGCGGATTGGGCGAGCGGAAATAGCGCTCCAGCGCCGCAAACTCTTCCTTCTTGGCGCCGCGCGTATAGAGCTGCCGCACGTTGCGCACAAAAATCACCTGAAACGGAGCCATCAGCGAAGGAGTCTGCGCCCGGTCCAGAACCTCAAAGATCGAAGTCCCCGACAGATCGAAGTCCGACAAACAAAAATCCCTCAGGTCCGTCGGCACAAATCCCTTGAGCACGGCAGAGCGGCAGCGATCCAATAGAAAAACTTCGTCCCCAGCCAGCACGTAGCCGTGCTTGAGCGGCCCCTGCCCCGCCGCGGCGGCCTCAATCTCCGCCACAAAGCGGCCCACTGCGGCGAATCCCGCGCCCCAGCGCGACCCGCTCAACGGGCCAACTCCCAGGCTGCGCGGCTCATGAATGCGTCGTTCATCCGGCTCCAGAATACCCTCCCCGGCGCGGCCAGGCCAGTCTAAAAATCCGAAACTGGCGCCAAAGTTGCCGGAAGACGCAACGCCGGGGCGGCTTCGCCTCCGTCATGGCAACAGGTGAAGCATCGCGCTATGATGATGAGGCCATTCCAAGCTCAGGCCGATCCCACATGGAAACAAGCCATTCCCTCACCCGCCGCCGTTTTCTTCAGAGCTCCACCGCCCTGGCCGCCGCCGCGGCTTTTACTCCCAGCCCTCTTTTTGCCGAGTCCGCTCCCGCCTCCGAACTGCCAATCCCCGACGATGGCTGGCGTCTGTGGCCGGATACGGATGCTCCCTGGAAGGACGACCCGCTCTTCCTACCCGATGAAGTCGATCTCGCCCGCCTTCCCGTCAATCCTCCCTCCGGCGGCTGGTCCGCTCTCAACCCGCAACAGGGAATCCCAATCACCTTGCCCGCATCGGTCGAGCAGTACTACTGGGGCCAGCTCAGCTCCCGCCCCTACACGGATGCTGAATACGAATACGCAGAATACGAACACTCCGAATCCGACCAGCGGCTCCGCAACGGCGCCTATCGCGGCGTCTCCTGGTTCTGGCGCAGCTTCGATCTACCTGAGAATTGGACAGGAAAGCAGGTAACCCTTCACATTCGCGGCTACCGCCAGCGCATTGAAGTCTTTGTCAACCAGCAGTTGACAGGTTACGACCTGGTCGCGGAGACTTCTTACGATTGCGACATAACTCCGTCCCTCAAGACGGGAACCAACCTGCTCGCCATCCGCATCACCAATCCCGGTGGAGTCTACGACTGGCGCGACTACACGAAACTGCGCTGGGGCGCGCGTGAATTCCACGCCGGACGCGGCTTCGGCGGCCTGGATCGCGGCATCTCGCTGCACGTGCACGATAACGTCTTCCTAAGCGATCTTTGGGTGCTGAACAAGCCTGAAGTTACCAGCGTCGATGCTTGTGTGGAACTCCGGAACACGCGTACGGAAGAAGCTCAAGCTCGTATACGTTTCACAATCCATGCGACGAATTCTGAGGAGACGCTCGCCGCAGCGGAAGTGGAAGCACGCATTCCCGCCCAATCCAAGGCGACTCTTCGATCCACGCTGAGTTATCCGGAAGCAAAGCTCTGGTCTGCTGAATCTCCCACGCTGTACCGGGTGAGAGCGGAGCTGCTCGTAGCCTCCGCAGGCAACCCAGCCCACGACCGCAAGGAACGGATATTCGGCTTTCGCTGGTTCGAGCCCAAGGGAATCGGAAGCGACGCCATCCTTACCCTGAACGGAAAACGCATTCGCCTCTACTCCGCCATCGAATTCGGCTATTGGGGTTTCAACGGTCTGTGGCCCACGCCCGCGCTGGCCCGCAAATCCGATCTCGCCGCCAAATCCCTGGGCCTCAATGCGCTGCAATACCACCGCAACCTGGGCAAGCACGAGGAGCTTGGGCAGGACGATCGATTGGGGCTTCTGCGCTACATGGAGCCCGGCGGCGGATTTCTTGCCTTTCAGAACGACAAATTCCCCGATATGGATTACGTTCCACCCACAAAACCGCCCATCGACACTTCCAGCAACGGTGGGGATGCGGCCAGTTGGAGCCAGCGCTATCAAACATTTCGCATTCTGCGCATGATTTGCGATCATCGCAGCCATCCATCCCTAGTGGTCTATGACCTCCAGAACGAGATCGTCCCCGACCTGCGCAATCCACGCATCTTTCGCATCCTGCATGAAATGCACCAGGCCGATCCCAGCCGAACCATCGTCCTCCATTCCGGCATAGAGCCATACAATCAGGCCTTCTACCTTCCCTACGACGACAAAATCCACGTCGAAGACGGAACCGGCTATTCAGGATGGTCCGACAGGCACACCGTCGGCGGCCCAGGCGTCTGGCAGGACAGCCTCTACACCGACCCCCGTAACTTTACCCAGCGCACCGGCAACCGCCGCGAGATCAGTATGCAAGGCGAGATGCTTGGCTGGGCCGCGCCCGACAATCATGCATTGACTCTCCAATCCATCCGCGAAGGCGGAGACCACAGCTACGACAAAGCGGACCACGAAAGAATTCTCGCTGCTTACAACAAATTTCTCGACAAGTGGAACTTTCGCTCTGCCTTTCCCACCGCCGCCGCCCTTTTTGCCGACGTTGGCAACAAGCTCTATGAAACCTGGGGCCGCATTCTTCAAATCATCCGCACCGACGACGCCAGCGACTATCTGGTGATCAATGGCTGGGAAGACCAGCCCATTGACAGTCACAGCGGCCTGGTCGATAACCAGCGAAATTTCAAGGGCGATCCGGAACTTATTCGCTCAGCGCTAGCGCCCCTCAGGCCCGTAGTGCAACCCAGGGGAGTGGTCCACAAAACAGGCGATTCTATCCTCCTCGATCTCTTCCTGCTCAACGAAACCAATCGCCCGGTTTCCGGCACGCTCCAGCTTTCCATCACCGATCCCTCCGGAAAGACCGCGCAATTGCAAAGCTTCCCGGCGCCGGAATTCAAGGCCAACAGGTTTGCGTATTCCATTGCGGAGTCCATCCCCAGCCCGCCTTCTGCAAGCGAAGGCTATTACACATTTAGCCTCAACCTGAATGGAACCGCCGCGGCTGAAGGAACAACCAGAATCTTTGTAGTCGATCCTTCCCCCACACTTTCGAGAGTGGTGCGCGCCGGAATCGTCGGCAGTACGAACGCCCTGACCGACTATCTACCCCACATCCGGATTGATGCAGAGGAGTTTCGCCCACAGACCTCCTATGACCTTGCGATTCTGCCGGCCTACGAAAAGGAATTCGATTCTCCACATTTCATCAGCCTTCTAAGTGAGCTGATAGCCGCAGTCCAGGCAGGAATGCCTTTGCTGGTCTTGGCGCAAACCGCAGCCGGCGCGGATGCTGCCGCAAAGGCGCTCTCAAAGGCCGGAGCCTTCGAGTATGCGGGCCTGGCCGGCGAAAGCCGCGGATGCTGGATGGGAACGTGGGTCTTCCTCAAAGATCATCCCGCCTATGCGGGCTTGCCGTCGAACCAGGTGATGAAGTGGGAGTACCAGGTCAGCTTCAAAGACGCCTCCGGCCTGTTGGTCGATGGTCCCGGGGTCGAGGTCATTGCCGGCTACGGCCGCGATCACGACGACGTTCTGGGTGCAGCCACCTTCACCGCGCATCTAGGTCAGGGAAAACTCCTCTTTCAAGCCGTCCGCGGCATGCAGCCTTTGCTCTACGAACGCTTCATCATGAACGCCATACGATTCCTAGCCGAAAAGATGCCTTAAAGTTCTTCCAATACAACAGCGGGTGCCCCATCCTTCGGTATTTTGCAATAAAAAGCCGCAAGGATTGGGCACGGCGCTGAAAGGACTGATCTCTAAACCCTGAATCCTGTTTCTGCCGGGCGGGTGAACTTTGGGCATGGCTGGCGGCAAGTGTTCGCCGGGGCGTCTGGATCCGGATTCCTCAAGTTGGGACTCTTCTTACCGATAAGGATTAGAGTGCTTCCTTTGCCGGGGCCTTTGATCCTGGCTGGGCGGATGAGTGGGCGCGATGGCGATAGATGAATTGACGAGGGAGTTCCTTATCGAGAGCCAGGAAGGGCTGGACCGGATGGAGCGTTGCCTGACCGACCTGGAGGAGCAGCCCAACGATACCGGGTTGCTGGCGGAGATCTTCCGCTCGGTGCATACGATCAAGGGGACCACCGGCTTTCTTGGATTCAAGCGGCTGGAGAAGCTGGCTCATGCCGGAGAGAACCTGTTGGGTCTGCTTCGCGAAGGCAAGTTGATTGCGGACCGCCCAATCATCACCGGACTGTTGCAATTGTTGGACGGACTGCGCTCCATACTGAAGACCATCGAGACTGAAGACAGCGAGGGCGACGGCGAAGATGCGGCGCTGATCGCGCGGCTGGAAGAGTTGCAGGTCCCGAAGCCGGCGCAGACGCAGGCCAAGCAGCACGCTCGCGTGAGGGCTGGCGTGCAACAGCCTTCCGTAGAGGTTCAATCCAGCGTTGCCTCCACAGCGTCTCCAGCGGTTATGGAGGCGCATCCAACCGCACCTCCTCGGCCTGCCACACTGGCTCCGGAGCTCGCGAATGATGCGCAGGAACCGGCAGCCGCGCTGGTTCCCCAGGCGCCCATGGAGGCGGAGGGCGATGCCGCCAAATCCCGCGCAACGGGAACAGGGACGGCGGCGGAAAGCACGCTGCGTGTGGACGTGACGCTGCTGAACCGGATGATGAACCTGGTGGGGGAACTGGTGCTGACCCGCAACCAGGTGCTGCAGGCCACCTCGGCCGATCCGAATATGACCCTGCTTTCGCGGCGCCTGGATATGGTGACGGCAGACCTGCGCGAGTCGGTGATGAAAGCCCGGATGCAGCCGGTATCGAATATATTTTCAAAGATTCCGCGCATCGTGCGCGACCTTTCGCAGTCGCTTGGCCGCCGCGTCCGGCTGCAGATGGAGGGCCAGGAGACGGAGCTGGACAAGAGCCTGCTGGAGGCCATCAAGGATCCGCTGACTCATGCCGTGAGGAACTCTCTGGACCACGGCATCGAACTGCCCGAGGTTCGCCAGGCCGCAGGCAAGGATCCAGAGGGAGTTCTCAAGCTGCGGGCCAGCCAGGAAGGCAGCCACGTGGTCATCGAGGTCTCCGATGACGGCGCCGGCATTGCTGTGGAGAAAGTGCGCCAGAAGGCCATCGAGCGCGGCTTGATGACGGCGGAGCGGGCCGCGCAACTGGGCGAGCGTGAACTGCTGCAACTGGTCTTCCTGCCCGGGTTTTCAACCGCCTCGGCTGTGACCAACGTGAGCGGGCGGGGCGTGGGGATGGATGTGGTTCGCACCAACGTGGAAAAAATCGGCGGCAAGGTGGAGATCGACTCGCGGGTGGGCAAGGGAACCACGCTGAGGATGCGCATTCCGCTTACGCTGGCTATTATTCCGGCGCTGATTGTGCGCAGCATGGAGCAGAGCTTTGCGCTACCCCAGGGCGCGCTTTTGGAACTGGTGCATGTTCCGCCAGAACAGGCCGCCACGACCATCGAGTGGATGGAAGGCGCGCCGCTTTACCGGCTGCGCGGCAAGCTGCTGCCGCTGGTGTTTCTTGACCGGCTGCTGATGCCCGGCGTGGAGCACAAGATTGCTACTGAGCGGGATAATTTTATCGCCGTGCTTGACGCCGATGGACGCCGCTTCGGACTGGTGGTGGATGGGCTGGCCGATCCGGAGGAGATTGTGGTCAAGCCGCTCAGCGCGGTACTCAAGGATATCGGGCTTTTTTCGGGAGCGACGGTGCTGGGCAACGCGGATCTGGCGCTGATCCTTGATCCCGGATCGATCGCCATGAAGGCCGGGGTGACAATGATTGGAGAAGAGGAGGCTGCGCGCACGGCGGGAGAAGGCGAGGACAGCGAAGCCGCGAAGAGGCTGGAATATCTGCTGGTGGAAGCCGCCGGGCGCCGGGCCGCTGTGCCGCTGGCCGACGTGCTGCGCATTGAGCAACTCGTGGTATCGCGCATCGAGTACATCGGCCACCGGCCGGTGCTGAACTTCGAGGGGCAATTGCTGCCGGTGGAGGATTCAGGCGGCGTGCTGGCCGCGACGGAGGGCAATCCCGAGGCGCAGATCATTGTGGTGGTGTGCCGCGAGGGCAAACGCCATGTGGGCATCGCGGTTTCGCATGTGCTGGATGTGGCCGCAGGCGGCGATCTGTTTGAGGCCGGCACCAGCCAGCGCGCCGGCGGGGTGACGCTGCTCAACAATCACGTGACCGGCCTGGTGGACCTGGGCGGCGTGGCGCCGCTGCCGGTTGAGACCAACTCTCAAAACGAATGGAACCAGATTGCGGAGGCAGTGAGATGAGTACTGCGGGGATGGGATTGAACCGCAAGGAAAAGGCTGCGGAGACGGCGGAGGCATTGATGGAGATGTGTACGGTGCGCCTGGGAACGACGGTATTTGGCGTGCCCATCACTCACATTCTGGAGATTGTGGGCGCGGCGCGACCGCAGCCGGTTCCGCTGGCGCCGGTCTTTGTGGGTGGGCTGGTTCACTATCGCGGCGATGTGCTGACAACAGTGAGCCTGCGCCAGTTGCTTGCGTTGCCTCCCAAGGAAGGCCGCCAGGATCTGCTGGTTTTGGAGAGTGCGGGCGGATGTTATGGGTTGCTGGTGGACGCGGTGGGCGAGGTGCTGACCGTCTCGTCAGCAGACTACGAGCCCAATCCCTCAATTTTGGATGAGCGCCGGAGAGCGCTGTTTGCTGGCGCGTACAAACTCAAGGATAGCCTGCTGGTGATGCTGGACCCGGAGCGGCTTGACCCCATGCGTCTGGGTGCGGCCCAGGCGGCACAGGATGTGCGGGCCAGTACACTTTTTGGCGAATCCATGCTGGGCGCACCCAAGGCTGCAACTCTGAAGTGTTGATTTTATGTAGGGATTTTTTCAGGGCGCGGTCCCCGTGATTTTGCTCGAAAGTCTGGAGGTAATCATGCGAGCACTGATTGTCGACGATTCCCGATTCGTGCGAGGCCTGCTGCGCGGGCTGCTTGAGGAGCGGGGCATCGAGTGCGAAGAGGCCGTCGACGGCCAAGCCGGATTGGACCGGCTGCATGGGGATGCGCATTTCGATCTTGCGCTTGTGGACTGGAATATGCCGGTCATGGACGGGCTGGAGATGCTCAAGCAACTGCGTGCTGAGAGATTCGACAGCATAAAAGTAATGATGGTGACTACGGAGGCAGAAAATAATTTCATCATCCGCGCCCTGGAAGCCGGCGCAGACGAATATCTGATGAAGCCCTTCGACGAACAAGGTTTGACTGACAAGCTGACCATGCTGGGTCTGGTGGAGGCCTGAGCGATGGCTGCCGGCCGCCGAACCCGGATTCTGATCGTGGATGACTCGGCAGTGATGCGCGGACTGCTGCGTTCGGTGGTATGCGCCGATGCCGGTTTGGAAGTGGCCGGCACCGCGGCCGACGGGGCATCGGCGTTGGATAGCATTGCGAACCTTCACCCGGATTTGATTTTGCTTGACGTGGAGATGCCGGTGATGGACGGGTTGGTCACATTGAAACAATTGCGGGCGCGAGGACACAGAATGCCTGTCATCATGTGCAGTTCGCTTACCCAGCGCGGCGCCCGGGTGACCATCGAAGCCCTGGCCGGCGGCGCATCGGATTATGTGGCCAAGTCCGCCGGACAAGAGAGCCGCGAGTCGGCCACGCGGGCGCTGGCACAGGATTTGCTTCCCAAGATTCATGCGTTAACAAGCTCAATACAGGCTGGATCGCAAGGTCAGCCGCAGCCGGCTTTGGCAGGCGGGTTGCGCGCGCCGCTTACGCTGCCCCTGGCGTCCAGGCAAAAGGTCCTGCCGATCTCGTCCATACCGGCGGTGCTGGCCATCGGCGTCTCTACGGGCGGTCCGGCTGCTCTTGACGTTCTGCTCCCGGCGTTGCCGGAGAATTTTCCGCTTCCGGTGTTGATCGTGCAGCATATGCCGGAGCAGTTTACCAGGCTGTTTGCCGAGCGATTGAACGGACGCTGCCGACTGCGTGTGCGCGAGGCTGCCGAAGGCGATCCGGTGTGCGCAGGAATCATCTATATCGCCCGCGGCAACTGGCACATGGAAGTGCTGGCTGCTGCGCGCACAGGCATGCCGCCCACACTGCACCTGAACCAGGGCCCGCTGGAGAATCACTGCCGCCCTGCCGTCGATGCATTGTTTCGTTCCGTGGCAAAGGTCTATGGATCCGGTGTGCTGGCGGTGGTACTCACCGGCATGGGTTCCGACGGATTGACGGGTTGCCGCACGATTCGCGAATACGGCGGCAGTGTTCTGGTTCAGGACCAGGCCAGCAGCACGATATGGGGAATGCCGGGCGCGGTGGCCAATGCCGGGCTGGCGCACAATGTGCTTGCGCTCAAAGATCTTGCACCTGAAATCCTTCGCATTGCCAGCCGGACGCCCGCTGCTGTGGGACAAGTCCGCGAGCTTACGAAATCGGTGGTCTAGTGATGGGAATAGCCTCGGGAGTCGACTACGGCTATCTACGCCAACTCGTTTTCGGCCTCTCACAAAACGTGCTTGATCCCTCGCGCGACTATCTTTTTGAAACGCGACTCACCAAGCTGCTGCGCAATCAGGGCATGACCCAGGTGGAAGAACTGGTGCAATATCTGCGCCTGAGGAAAAACCCGGAGTTGGAACGGTCTATCGCAGAGGCAATGACTATCAACGAAACCAGTTTTTTTCGAGATAGCCGCCCCTTTGAGTTGTTGAGAATCGACCTGCTTCCGAAGATGATTGAAGCCCGACGGCTCAGACGCGGTCTGCGCTTCTGGAGCGCGGCTTGTTCTACAGGCCAGGAGGCATACAGCCTGGGAATGCTGGTGCGGGAGCACTTTCCCTTGCTTGCTGATTGGGATATTCGCATTGAGGGGACCGATATCTGCGGCGAAGTGGTGGAGCGTGCGCAGGCCGGCGGCTATCATCGCATCGAGATGAATCGAGGACTGCCTGCGCGGTTTCTTGTGCGCTACTTCGACCATGTGGGCGAGAACTGGGTGATCAAGCAAGAAGTGCGAAAGATGTGCAACTTCAGACAGGCAAATCTGTGCGCGCCACAGTTGCCCTTTCGCCGCGGGGAAGATCGCTTCGACGTTATCTTCCTGCGCAACGTGATGCTCTACTTCTCGCAGGAGACGCGGCGCACGCTGCTGGCCAATATTCACCGTCTGCTGGCGCCCGATGGCGTTCTGTTTCTCGGATCGAGCGAGCAACCCGCTGATCCGTCCATATGGACCGCAGTGCTTGCCGGCGGCACTTGCCACTTCAGGCCGAAGCAGCCGAGTTAGGGAAGCAGCTTCTAGCCTCTAGCTATTAGCTTTTAGCTGTTTTCCGTCGGTATAAGCCTTTCTTCGGGACTATGTCGGAAATGCGCGCTGAAGTGGCCGAGGCAACTATCGTTTTAGCCGGTGTTTCTCAGCGGCGATATTCAATCTAATTCTCAGATAGTCATTGTGAAATATCTCTACAAAGAGAAAGGCCACGGTTACCGCAAAAAATTCCCACCACGGCGCATTCGGGCGAATCTTCAGAGCGGCCAAGATCACGTAGGCAATGTAAAACATCTTTGCCGGAGAAAATAATGTTGCAGGCAAATCCCCAAAGAAGCTATCCATGATTACCCTCCTTCTACTCCCTCTCTTACTGTAATCCTCGCTTCCTCTGCTTATCGGATGGCATAGAGGACCACGAATGTTGACTAGCTAAGAGCTAAGAGCTGCCGTTAAGCAATTTTTCCACCTCATAATGCAGAGCAGCGGTAATTGCGGACTCGGTCTCTGCGGGTGAAAAGCGGATGGGTTGGCCCACATGCACTTCGAGAATGCCGGAGCGGAACCAGCGCCGCCGGCCCGTCTTCAGCTCGCCCAGGCCGCGGATGGCGATGGGCAGCACGGAAGCTCCGGATTGCTTTACCAGCAGGCCGATTCCCGGACGGAAGCGCGCCAGCACCCCCTCGGCGGAGCGCGTGCCCTCGGGAAAGACCAGCACGTTGAAGCCGCGATCCATGGCCTTGCCGGCGTGGACAAAACTGGGCTGAAAGTTCCGCTGCCGGGCGAGTGGGAAGACGTTAAAGAGCGCCGTGATAAGGAGGTAAGCGAGAGGGCCGAAGGGAGAGAAGCGGCCGTTATCGGGATTGCGGAAGTGACGGAAGTCCTCCAGCATTTCGCCGGACATTGCCACCGCCAGATGCCGCCGGATGAAGCCCGGCAGGGCGTATTGGATGAACGGACCGTCGTAGGTGGTGACGTGATTGGCGACGATGAGCAGGGGCGCATCGGCGGCGAGCTTGTGGGGCGCAACCACGACAGGATGGGCCAGCAACCAGACCAGAGGGCGCATGACCGCTTCAACAAAGGCCGCACGCAACCAACGGATGGGCAGGAGCCACGGCCAGCGAGGGTAGATATACGATGGCTGTGCGGGCACAGTTTGCGGAGCGGGTTCAGCGCCAGCTTGGATGGGGGCCGGCCCATCGGTTCCACTGCCGCTCACAGGCGCGGAAAACCACACCGCGCGCGCACCAAATTCCTCTCCGGCCACCAATTGCCGCAGTTCGCCAAGGGTTTGCATTTCTTCCAGCAGTCCACTCTCGGAAACCATGCCCAGACGTTCCTCGATGGCTGCGGCCAACTGCACACGGCCCAGGCTGTCGAGATGCAGGTCTTCGGTGAGACGCAGTTCATCGCCGACGCCGGCTGGGGCCTCTCCTGAAATCTGCGCGATCATGGCCAGGAGCCAGTCCGTGGAGACTCCGAATGCGCCAGCGCCGGCATTGTTTGCTGATCCCGTACTGGCATTGGCGGCAGCGGACTGGATGCCGGCAAGCCAAGTGGCGACTGCCTTGCGCCGGATCTTGCCGGTAGAGGTGCGGGGCAGATCGGGCTCTGGCCATAGGACCCAGCGGCGCAGGCGCTGAAAATCTGCAAGGCGGGAGTTGGCGTGCTCGATGGCCGCGGCAGCCTGATCCCCTTCGCCGCGAAAGGCGAGCACGGCGCAGGGTTCGATGCCGGCCTCCGTTTCCAGCGGAACCACTGCGCAGGCCGCCACGCCAGACTCCTGTTCGATGGCCGCTTCCAGGTCCTCGGGGTGCAGGTTTAAGCCCGCGGTAGTTACGATGACCTCGCTTTTGCGGCCCAGAAAACGCAGCTCACCCGAGGGCTGAACCTGTGCCAGATCGCCGGTGGCCAGCCATTCGTCTGCGCGCTTGTGCAGAGCGCCGCCTTGCCACGTGGCGCCGGAGATGGAAGCGCCACGCACCAACACTTCGCCGTCCGGGCCCAGTTTGACTTCACGACCGGCCAGCGGCTTGCCGATGGTTCCCCGGGCTACGTGGAATGGATGATTGAGGGTAATCAGCGCGGTGGTTTCAGTCATCCCATAGCCCTGCACCAGGACGAATCCAAGCGCGTTCCAGAATTGCTCCAGCGAAGCGGGCAACGCTCCTCCGCCAGAGATCAGCGCCCAGAATTTGAGACCGAAGGCTGAATGAATGCGGCGGAAACGCCACCAACGCAGCCAGGGGTTCATGACCTGTGAGCAGGCTATGCGTTCCGCAAGGCCGGGGAGGGTTGATTCCAGGTGGGTTTTGAGCAGCGCCAGAACTCTGGGTACGGCAGCCAGCACGGAGATGCGCTCGCGGTGGATGGTCTCAATGAGTCTTTGCGCCACCAGACGATTTTCAAAGTGCAGCTCCGCGGCGAAGATGGGTGGAATCCACAGGCCCATGGTCTGGCCGAAGACGTGGCTCAGGGGCAGTGTGTGCAGAATGCGCAGGGGATGGATCAGCCGCTCATAGCGCAGATAGGGCTGCGCGCCTTCCTCGATGGGTCCCACGCTTGCCAGCACGTTGCCGTGAGTGATCACAATCCCTTTGGGATCGCCTGTGGTGCCGGAGGTGAAGAGAATTTCCAGCGGGGTTTCGCGCGAGGGTCCCGCAATTGGGCCGGCTTCTTCAGCGGGCATGGCGGTGAGCCATTCTTCAAAGGGGAGCCGTGGGAAGGCGAGTGGGTCTGTTTCAGGCAACTGGCCGAGGAGCAGCGCATCGCCTACCGCCAGTTTGGGAGCTACGTCGGCTGCAACGCGCGAGGCAAACTCAGCGGTCCCGATGGCGTCGAGTGGAACGGCCAGAACTCCGCGCAAAAGGCAGCCATAGAAGGCCGCAATCCACTCTGCGCTGTTTTCGGCCCACAGGAGCACGCGGTCGCCGGGCTCGATGCCTTGCTGGACCAGGAACGCGGCAAAACGGCCGGCGAGATGGGCGAGCTCCCCATAGGTGGTTACCCAGCGGCGGTTGCCCTGGTAACGCACTATAGCCACTTCGCGGCCGTGGCGGCGAAGGTCATCGAGGAGTGTAGCCAAATGGTCTCGCATGGACGCTCCAGCAAAGATTATGGTACGCGATGGAGCTGCCCCTCTCACTCTTTCCGGTGGTGATTGAGCATGTTTGGAAGCGACTTCACAGCCGCGTGAAATTGAGAACAGCTCTAGCTGATTTCCCAGCGCAATGGCTTTTCGCCGCTGCTCTCGCCGGTCAAACGGATTGCCTGCGTGCCGTGGGGCAAAAGCTCAACCGATCCGTTTACCTTGATTTGCCGCAGACCCGACCTTTCCGAATCGGTCAATCGTATTTCAATCGCCCAGCGTCCAGCCGAGGCCGGTGCATACCACCCGGAGTAGCCTTTTGCCGTTTTACTGAACCCTAAAAGTGGAGACGAGAACTCGTACTCCGCCAAAGGCAATGCCGGAGTGAATCGAACCCCGGTTTCGTGAAAATCGACGCCCAGCAATTTGGCTGCGCTATAAAGAGGCCAGGCGTGCGGATGCATATTCATTACCGGATAATCCGTCCAGTTCGTTCCCCAATCCGACGGGTCCTTGCGGCCGTCTTTTGAGGGTTCCGCAAACATAGTCTGGCCGGGATACTTCGATAGCACTGAGTTGTAAGAATCCGGGCCGCTCCAGATGCCGTACCAGATCTCCGGATAAGCTTCGGCATGCACTGCAAGGGAGTTCTTCTTCCATTCATCCCAGGCCGATGCACCGCCGGCCATGGCCAGCGCCCAGATCAGAGTCCCATTGATGCTTGGCCAGATGCCTCCGTTTTCGAGAACTCCCTCCGGCTTGGACGGGGTGGCTTCTGCTTGATTCAGGATCATGGCGCCGATGGGGGAAGGCCGGCGCACTAACTCATCGAGAGCGGCTACCAATGTTTTGCGCTGGCTGGGGGTGGCTGCGCCACCGATGATTGCCCAAGGCTGCGGCTCCAGCCACAGGCGGTCGTCGCCGATCCAGCCAAGATTGGGGCCCAGCCACGCGCGACGAAACCAACGGCCGCTCCAGTTTGCCTGAACAGCCTGACGCTGACCATCGGCCTTGGCACGCGCTTCGCCGGCTGTAGCTTTGTCTCCGGCGTAAGTTAGCATGCGGGCGTAGTGATCGAGGACATAACTCGCCATGGCGGCGTCCAGAACGCTTTCCCCTTGCTCACGAACTTCATCGACAAGCATGATAGGGACTCTTACCACCACTACTCCATCATTCCAGTCACCCATGGCCAGGCGCATCAGGCCGTGCTTGCCCACGCCAATTACGTTCACTAAGTGCGCATAAGAGTGGTCCAGTAGTTCGCCGACCGTCGGGTCAGTGGGACGCGTTTCCAGGCGTGAGTAGGCAGGAATTTCCTCTTCGAGGAATTTTCTATCGCGCGTGGCAAGCACATATTCCGAAGCCGTCCAGAGCAACCACATCTCCAGATCGCCGGGAACAAATGGAGATGGCATGGGGACGCCGCTGCCAACAATGCCGTAAGGAATCGATCCATCGGGCTGGATTTCCTTCAGCGTATAGCGGACGATTTCCCTGACTAACTCCGCATCGCTGAAGATAAACGGCATGATGTGTTGCAGCGGATCGCGCGCCGCGCCCTGGAAGCCCATAATGTATTGGTAAACGTGGCCTTGCGAGAGTATGTGCTCACCAAAGAAGCTGTCATAAGTGAGAGCGCTACGCAGATAGTAGTTATGCCAGGAGATTTCTCGCTCGACCCACGGCTCGGAAGGGACGGAAAAGCGGAGGCCTTCGGTTTTCCAGGCGGCACTCGATCGCGCCAACAAGCCAACCGGATCGACAGAGTATTTTTTCACCAGGTCGCCGATCTTGAAACCATTCGGCAGGTAGCCGTAGAGAAAATAAAGCGTCTGGCTCTCATTGGGCTGTAACTCAAAATCGCGCTCCAAGAGAAATGCGCTTGATCTGTCGCTTGAACTTAGATCGTTGGTCAGCATGCTTTTGAGTCCCGAGGGGCGGTCGATGCCTCCACTGCCGAAGAAACCATTTGCATCCGTGGCAATGGCATCCGGGGGAGCATCGAGCGAAACGAGAAATGTCGATGGAGGGTTGAGGTCTTCCATCGTTGCTCCGGTCGAAGCATCGGGTAACTGGCCCGCAATTTCGCTCGATGGATTCTTCATCTCTGTTTCAACTTTTTTCCATAACTCAACATCTTCCGCCGTGCGCCCGAGAAAGCTCTGGCTTTCCACCAGACCAGCGCCGTTTGGCAAAACTTCAAATCGATGCGCGAAGCGCCCGGCAAAATTCCGCCGCAACGCCGCGGCTTTCGTTGGGTCTTTGAGTCTGCCCGCTTCCATTCCGGAACGAAATGAAAATTGATAGTTCTGGCAACCCCAATACTCGATCCAGCGCAGATTTGCCGCGGGGCTGCCATGATTCGTAACCGTGACCATTGAAATCAGTACGGGGTCATCGCCGAAAGGGGCGAGAATGGTTTGATCAACTTCGTAATTGTCCCCCTTGACCGTCTTCCTCAGGTAGCCCTCGCCCATCACTCTGTCAAAGGATGCGCCGTTACCTGGATAGTAAGTGCTTAAAACCGTATTTCCGTCGGTGAGGAAACCGATGCCGGCCCCATAGCGGCCCTGCTCGGGGCAATAGTCGTTCAGGAATTTTGGCGAGCCTTCGTCCTGACGAACCTGCACATAACCATAGTTCGACACCGCCGCTACCAGTCGATCGTTCCCCACCTGATGCGTATGATCCGTGGGAGCGCGCCACTCTTTATGGACCGGCGAGACGGCTTTGCTGTCGGCAATCTGGTCGCACGTGTACTTGTATGCCGGCAATCCAAATTGATCCGTGATCCATTCGCCGAAATAGCCGGAACCGTAGGCCTTCGGTTCTTTGCTTTGCGGTTCGTTGGCGTTACCGGGCGAGAGAATCTGAAGGGCGGATGCGAACTTTGGCAGGCTGAACCTGTGCGATGCTCCCATTCCTAACATTCCGAGAAATTTACGCCTATCCATCATTACACTTCCTTGCTTCCACGCTGGGCACCGCTGGCTTTATCAAGAATAAGCTGTCCCTCGCCTAAACTCCATCCGAGATTTAAATAGGATTTGATTATTGAACTCGGAAGAAGGTTGGGAGGTTTTTTCACGGAAATGCATGTTCGGTGACCACGGGTTGTCGCGAACGCATAGCCGACGTTGCCAGCCGATGCCAGACGGAACAGATATTGACGGGTGAACAACGGACTGAATGGAGTTCAGCGATTCAGTTTTTTCCCAGGCCGAAGATTTTTTGCAGCATGTTGCGATGTTCGGAGGGGTGGTCGCAGGTATCCGTGGGGGCGGTGCCGTCAAGGAAGGCGGAGTCGAAAGCTTCGGGGCAGGTCTCGTCGCTGAGCAGGTCGGTGTTCTTATCGATCTTGACGATTTCAACGCCTTCCGGCGGCGAGAAGTCGTGCGTGTCGGAGTACTGCGGCAGCAGCACAGCCTTCTTCATGAAATCGGCCCAGATGGGCGCGGCGGCTTGTGCACCCTGGAGCTTGATGTCGGTGTAGTCATCGTTGCCCACCCACACGATACACAGCAAATTGCTGGTGAATCCGGCAAACCATGCGTCGTGGTCGGTACCCGTCTTGCCGGCGGCAGGAGCGGTGAATCCCATATTGCGCACACCGGCACCCGTTCCGGAGCCGGTGACGTCACTGCGCAGTACATTCTGCATCATGTTGAGGGTGAGATAGGCAACGCGTGGGTCCAGTATTTGTTTGGTTGCGGGCGAGTAGTCGCTGATGATGTCGCCGGTGGAGGTGCGGACGCTGGCCAGCATCCAGGGGTCCAGGTGCAGGCCGTTGTTGGCGAAGATGGTATAAGCTCCGGCCATATCGAGCGGAGTCGCGTCATAAGAGCCGATGGCCATTGAGGGCGTTCCGCGCGCGCTCTTGACGCCTGCTTCGCGTGCCAATGCCGCCACGTGATCGAAGCCCACCATCGAGGCTAGGCTGATGGTGGCGTTGTTGAGCGAACGCATCAGCGCGTAGCGCGCCGTCACTTGTTCGTGATACTCGTCTTCAAAATTCTTCGGTGTGTATTCGTAAGGGGTTCCCTCGCCATAGGTGGTCTGCTCGTCCTTCAGCATGGTCAATGGCGAGAATAGCTTGGTTTGTCCGGGCAGCATGGTGCCTTCCGCAGCCGTCGAGAAGGCCGAGGCGTAAACGAAGGGTTTGAAGATGGAGCCGGTGGGCCGTTTGGCTACTGCGTGGTTCAATTGCGAGTTGCCATAACTGCGCCCGCCCACCATTGCCAGCACCTGGCCGGTGTGGGGATTGAGCGCCACCAGCGCCACTTGCGGATAGACGTATGCTATGCCGCGTTTTTTATCGAGAGCGTGCTGCTTGTCTACCTTCTCATCCACAATGTGAATGGTGGATTCGACCGCTGAAGTGGCTAAGCGCTGGAGATCGGGATCGAGCGAGGTATAGATGCGCAGGCCTTCGCTGTTGAAGTCGCGCTCGCCAAGCTTCTGTACCAGTTGATCGCGCACCAGATCGACGAAGTAGGGTGCCTCGCTGGCGTCTACACTGGCTGCGGAGAGATGAAGCGGCTCAGCCTTGGTGCGCTCGGCCTGCTCCTTGGTAATGGCGCCGGTCTCAACCATGGAATCCAGCACCAGATTGCGGCGTTCGACGGTGCGGTCCGCGTGGCGGTAGGGGTTGAAGTAGTTGGGTCGCTGAATGATGCCAGCCAGCATGGCGCATTCAGCCAGGTCGAGCTGGCGCACATCCTTGCCGAAGTAAGCCTGTGAGGCTTCGCCGAAGCCGTTGATGGAAAAGCTGCCGCGCTGGCCCAGGTTGATCTGGTTGGCGTACATCTCGAAGATCTGTTTTTTGGTGAAGCGGTGCTCGAGTTGGAAGGTGATGATGATCTCGATGAGCTTGCGCTTGATGCGCTTCTCGGGCGAGAGAAAGAAGCCGCGCGCCAACTGCATGGTGAGTGTGGAACCGCCCTGCTGCTTCTGGCCCGTGGTCAGGTCGTGGAAGATAGCTTCCATGAGCCGCCAGTAGTTGACGCCGTTGTGCTCAAAAAAGCGCCGGTCCTCGATGGCGAGAACGGCCTGGATCAGATTGGGCGGAATCTCGTCGTAGGTGACCAGGCGGCGCTTGGTGCGGTTTGGGTCGTCGCTGAGACCGGTGATGAGCAGCGGCTCCAGCTCATAGCTAGACAGCGGCTGGCCGTGATCGTCGTTGATCGACTCCACCACGCCGGAGCCGATACGGATGGTTGCGCTGTCTTGTGCATGATAGGACTGCGGGCCGGGGCGAACGGTGATGGTCTGCACGCCCTGTGAGTAGGTTCCCAGCGGCGAAATCTGCGTGGCGCCATCGGCGGAGTAGCCGGCTTCGCGCAATTCATTGGAGATGAGGTGGACGGTGAGCTTTTGTCCGGGACGGATTTCGCGGGGAGCGGCATAGATCTTAGCTGTGTTGGCAAAGATGGGCTGTTTGAGGCGTTCGTCCACAATGCCCTGGTATTTAATGTAGTACCAGCCGACGACGATCAGGACTACGAGCGCAACGGCCGCAACAGCCAGCAGCGCCCCGCGCAACAGAAGCGTAGGCCAAGGCTGCTCTCCTAAGAATCTCGGAATCCTGATCTTTATCCGCATGCCGCTCCTTCAAAAAACAGTGATCAGTTTTCAGTGGTCAGTTGTCAGTGATTCGCTAGAGACTGTCTTCGGTAGACAACAGCAGTGCATCTTCCTGAATGCGTTCCTTCACCAGCGCCACGGCTGCATCCAGCGCTACGTCCACGCTGCTGGCTGTCGAGCGCGTCACCAGTTCAACTTGTCCTCCCGCGGCTTTCTTGCCCACGTTGATGCGGTAGGGAATGCCGACCAGGTCAGCATCTTTGAATTTGACGCCGGCGCGCTCATCTCTGTCATCCAGCAGCACGTCGAGGCCGGCGGCTTCTAGTTCGGCGGCGAGCTTTTCGCCGGTCTCGCGCAGCGCGGCGTCGGATACGTTGGTCACCGTTACCACCACGGCGAAAGGGGCAATCGAGGCCGGCAGCCAAAAACCGTTCTGGTCGTTGGACTGCTCGATGGACGCTGTGAGAATGCGCTCGATACCGATGCCGTAGCTGCCCATGATGGGCGTTACTTCCTTGCCGTTCTCATCGAGCACGCTTGCGCCCATTGACTCTGTGTATTTGCGGCCGAGCTTGAAGATGTGGCCGACTTCAACGGCCTTGCCGACCACCAGCTTGCCGGAGCAGCCTTCGATTGGGCAGGTTTCTCCCTCGTTGACGCTGCGGATTTCGGCTGCAAGCGTCCAGGAGAAGTCGCGGCCCGGTACGACGTTGCGCAAATGGTAGTCGATCTTGTTTGCACCAGCTACGAGGTTTTTGCGGCCTTCAAGAGATTTGTCTACGACGACCGTAAGACCGTCTTCGAGCGGCTTGGCATTCGGTTTAAGGCCGACCGGTCCGAGGAAGCCGGCTGGTCCGTTGAAGAACTTCGCAAGCTCTTCCGCTTGCATGGTGCGCAGTTCGGCAGCGCCGATGGCACCCAGCAGTTTGGTTTCATTTACCTGATGGTCGCCGCGTAGGAATGCGGCAACACCGTGCCAGGTGCCGGGCTTTCCGGTCGCGCCGTGTTTCAGCGCCATGTAGGCTACGCACTTGATATCGGAGGACTCGGCCATTTTGAAGAAGGCAGCCACTTCGGCGATGGTGGTGCAGATGGGGGTGTGAACCAGTTCCGGCTTTCCGTCCCCGGTTGGCTCCAGCTCTGTAACGGGCGCGAGCAGCGAGTTTGCCTTCTCAGTGTTGGCCGCGTATCCGCAGATGGGGCAGCTTGCGATCAGGTCTTCGCCCGCATCGGTGTAGACCATGAACTCCTGCGACTGCGAGCCGCCCATGGAGCCGGAGTCGGCCTCGACGGCGACGAACTTGAGACCGCAGCGCGTGAAGATTTTGCGATAGACGGCATCGTGCAGATCGAAGCTCTTGTCCAGGCCGGCCTTGTCGATGTCGAAGGAGTAGGCATCCTTCATAGTGAACTGGCGTACACGCAGCAGGCCGGATTTTGGGCGAGGCTCGTCGCGGAACTTGGTCTGGATCTGGTACCAGATTTGCGGCAACTGCTTGTAGCTGCGCAGTTCACTGCGGGCGATGGTGGTCATGATCTCTTCGTGGGTCATGCCGAGGCAGAGATCGGCGCCCTTGCGGTCCTTGAGGCGGAACATGTTTTCGCCCATGCCCGTCCAGCGGCCGCTTTGCTCCCACGGCTCTTTGGGCAGCAGCGCCGGGAGATAAAACTCCTGGCCGATCTTGTCCATCTCTTCACGTACGATGGCGATGATCTTGTTGAGCGATCGCTGGCCGAGGAAGAGGTAGTTGTAAATGCCGGCGCCGAGCTGGCGAATATAGCCGGAGCGGAGCAGAAATTTGTGACTGGCCACTTCGGCGTCTGCCGGGGCCTCGCGAAGAGTCGGAATGAAGAGTTTGGACCAACGATGCATAGTGTTTGCACGTTCCTTATACGTAGAAGGTTTAATTTTACCTGTTTGACCTTAGCATCTGCTGGCCCGGCGGCTTCAGATCAGTTCCACGCCCCACAGATCATGCAGGTGGAGTACGCCCTCTACGGTTTGGTTGGCGTCTACGACGATGAGGGAAGTGATCTTGCGCTGTTCCAGGATTGCCAGCGCTGTAGCGGCGAGTTCGGATGCCGTGATGGTTCGGGGATTCGCATTCATGGCTTCGCCGGCGGAGCGGCTTAGGGCTGCGCCCCCCTCGCGTTCGAGCAGCCGGCGCAGATCGCCGTCGCTGATGACGCCGCGGAGTTGGCCCTGCTCCTGAACGGTCGTGATCCCGAGTTTTTTCGAAGACATTTCGTAGATCACGTCGGTCATGGGGGTGGTGGGTGAGACTACGGGGACCTCGTCGCCGGAGTGCATCAGGTCGCGGACTTTGGCCAGGCGCTTGCCCAGCTTGCCGCCGGGATGGAGTTCGGCAAAATCCTCCGCTTTGAATCCCTTGCGCAGGCTGACGGCGACGGCGAGCGCGTCGCCCAAGGCCAGCATGGCGGTGGTGGAGGCGGTGGGGGCGAGATTTAGGCCGCATGCTTCGCGTTCCACTCCGCAGTCGAGGGCTACGTCGCTGGCCTGGGCCAGGGTCGAGTTCAGATTGCAGATGAAGCTGACCAGGGCGTCGCCCTTGCGCTTGAGGAGGGTGAGCAGGCGGAGAATCTCCTCGGTCTCGCCGCTGGCGGAGAGCGCAATGACCACATCGCCGGGCATGAGCACGCCCAGGTCGCCGTGAACGGCTTCGGCGGGGTGCAGAAAGAGGGCGGGCGAGCCTGTGGAGCTGAGCGTGGCGGCGATCTTCTGGGCAATGATGCCGCTCTTGCCCATGCCGGTGACCACGACGCGGCCGTTATCCTTGCCGCAGTGAAGGATCAGTTCGACGGCGCGGCTGAAGGGTTCGGCCATGGGGCCTTCAAGGCGCTTGGCGAGGGCTTCTAGAGCGGCTGCTTCGGTGCGAACCAATGCCGCCGGTTCCAGACAGCCTCTTTCGGGATTGCCGGACTGATTTTGTGACTGGTTCATCGGCTTTTGATGGTAACAGTTCTGAGACGATTTTTCATGGAGTTCAGAAGCGGAACGAGCTTGAAGAAGAAATATTGTGGTATCCCACCCCAGCCGCAAAAACAAGAACGCGGCGAGGGTGGGGCACCCCATTTTCGAGGGTGGGGCATTCTGCCCGTACAATTGTGTAGGAGAGGCGAATCCCCTTGAAGCGCAACACACTGGTCATTAGTGCAGTTCTGTTTATACTTGCCGTCTTTGCCTGGGCGGGATGGGCTAACTGGGAGTTCCGCAGGCAGGCTGCCGAGAGGCTGCTGGCTTCGACGGCGCAAGGCGTGCTGGTGCCCGATACGGCAGGAGGGGCTCCGGAGTTTATGTCGAAGCTCAATGGCAAAGCGGCGCCGGGTTTCGCGTTGGAAGACCTTAGCGGGAAAAAGGTATCGCTGGCCAGCTACAAGGGCAACGTAGTGCTGATCAACTTCTGGGCAACCTGGTGCGCTCCGTGCAAGATTGAGACGCCGTGGCTGATCGAGTTGCGGAATCGGTATGCGGCGCAGGGGTTTGAGGTGCTTGGGATTTCGGCGGACGATCTCGATCCGGACGACAAGCAGAAGCTGAGCGAGGAGAAGAAGGAGATTGCGCGCTTTGCGGAGCAGATGCATATTCCTTATCCGGTGCTGATTGACGGCGACTCGCTGAGCACGCCTTACGATGGGCTGGATGCGCTGCCCGTTTCGTATTATGTGGATCGCAATGGGACGGTTGTTGCGGTGCAGATGGGGCTGACTTCAAAGGAAGAAATCGAGGCGAATATTCGGAAAGCATTGGAGGCAAAGTGAGCAAGTCAGCAAGTCAGCAAGTCAGCGAGTCGGCGGGTCAGCGGGTTTGCGGGCCGACGATCTGCGTGGCCGCTCTTGTGGTTTATGGGTTGGTTGGATTGCTGGCGCGGGGGCAGGCGATTGCGGGCATTCGGCCGGGACGATTGATCGCGCAGCCTGCGGCGGTTGAGTATTTGTATCCCGAGCAGGTGACGGTGGCTGCGGGCAAGTCGAGCGAGGTAACGCTGCACTTTCGCATCGCGCAGGGGCTGCACATCAATTCTCATACGCCCAGGGAAGAGTTTCTTATCCCGACTGCGTTCTCGATTCCCGACGGCTCTGGCGTAAGGCTTGAGGGAGCCAATTATCCGGAAGGTACTGACTTTACGTTGCCGCTCGATCCTGACACGAAGCTCAGCGTATACACCGATGATTTCACCATCCAGGCTCGCATCGTGGCTACAGCAGGCAATCACCTGGTGGAGGCAAAGTTGCGCTATCAGGCTTGCGATAAGAATGCATGCATGCCGCCCAAGACGATTACTGTGCCGATTGATGTGATTGGAAAATGAAAAAGCAGGGACTGAGGGACTAGGGACTAAGGGACTAGAGAATTTTGTGGATGATTTGAATGGTTGATCGAATAGAAGAAGATAGACTCGCGAAGATTATTTGGGAATTTCACCATCTTTATCATCTGCTTGCTCCCGCCGATGTGATTCTCTGCTTTACTTCATTCGATCTTTCGGTACCGGAATATGTGGCGCAGCTTTATCGGAGAGGGCTAGCTCCTTCCGTTTTAGTTTCCGGCAAACACGCTTCGGCTGGTTTGCAGGAGACGAATTGGGGTATGACCGAGGCGGAAAAGTTCGCGGAGGTCATGATGGAAAACGACGTTCCTCGCGACAAGATCATTCTTGAGAAGGAGTCTGTGAATTCAGGCGAGAACGTGCGCTTTTCCTATGAGCTATTGAAAAGAATGGGAAAGATTCCGCGGAAGATCATTCTGGCGCAGAAACCTACGATGGAAAGACGCGCCTTTGCGACCTTCAGGAAAACCTGGCCTGAAGAAAAGTATGAGCTGATGGTGACTTCGCCGCCTTACTCTTACGAGGAATATGTTGGGCCGATCATAGATCGGGAAACGATGATCAATATCATGGTCGGTGATTTGCAGCGTATCAAGCTATATCCGGAAATGGGTTTTCAAATTCCTCAGGAGATTCCAGCTAAGGTTTGGGATGCTTATGAGAAGTTGGTTGCGGCTGGATTTGATAAGCACCTGGTACGGTGATCGCACAGTTTTCAGAGGCCGGGGCGCGGCGCCTGGGGCACCCGGCACCCGGCCGGTGTATCGTTACTATCGGGAAGAAAATTCAGAGCGCGAGGTGCTCAAATGCAGGTATTGAATCGCAGGGGATTTGTGAAAGCGGCAGGGGCGGCAACAACGGGAATGTTGCTGGGACCCAGAATGTACGCGCTGGGCGTGGAACAAGCCGAAACCGCCAAACCGATAGCGGCCAACGATCATATTCAGATTGCGCTGATCGGCGCGGGCGGCCAGGGCCAGGGAGATACAAAAACTGCCGTGCGTGTTCCAGGGGTGAAACTTGTCGCTGTTGCGGATTGCTACGACGGACGGCTGGCGCACAGCAAGGAACTGTGGGGCGACGACGTATTTACCACGCGGGACTACAACGAAATTCTGGCCCGCAAGGATATTGACGCCGTAATCATTGGCACGCCGGACCACTGGCACAAGCAAGTGGCAGTGGATGCCATGAAGGCCGGCAAGGACGTTTATTGCGAGAAGCCGATGATCCACCTGTATGCAGACGGGCCGGAGATGATCGAGGCCGCGCGCGCAACCAATCGGATTATCCAGGTAGGCAGTCAGCGTGTGAGTTCAGTGATCTATGCCAAGGCCAAGGAGCTGTTGGCAGCGGGCGCCATCGGGCAACTGAATATGGTGACCGCGCGCTGGGATCGCAATTCGTCGATCGGCGCATGGAACTATACGGTTCCTCCCGATGCTTCGCCGGAGACCTGCGACTGGCTGCGCTTTGAGGGCACTGCGCCGAAGATTCCCTTCAATGCCGAGCATTTTTTCCAATGGCGCAAGTGGAAGGCTTACGGCAGCGGCGTAGCCGGCGACCTGTTTGTGCATCTGTTCAGCGGCACCAACTTTATTACCGGATCGCACGGACCCACGCGCGGCATGGCTACCGGCGGACTGCGCTTCTGGAAGGATGGCCGCGATGTGCCCGACGTGATGCTGGGCCTCTTCGACTATCGCGAGGGATTCAACCTCAGCCTGCACGTGAACTTTGTAGACGGCGGCGAAGAAAGCGAGGGTCTGCTCTTCACCGGTTCTGAAGGCACGATGGATATCAACGGAAGTTCGGTAAGCGTAAACCGCGTTCCGCTCGAAAAGGAGCCGGGCCTGATGATCGATTCGTTTACTGAAGCGACGCAGAAACAGATTCGCAAAGACTACCGTGAAAAGTATCCGCTAGTGAATCCTGAAGGCGCGCCGCCAGTGGGGTTCGAGAAATTTGTTGCGCCAGCAGGCTACAGCGACAGCTACGACCACTTCAAGAATTTCTTTGCGGCGGTTCGGTCGCGGCAGCCTGTAGTGGAAGATGCGGTATTTGGATTCCGCGCGGCTGGTGCGGCGCTGCTGAGCAATCTCAGCATGGAGCGCGGCGCTGTGGTCGGCTGGGATCCGGATGCGATGAAACTGCTGTAAGGCTGGGCTTGATGGACTCCCAGGTCTCTCCGCTGCAGCGGACGAGGCCTGGGACTCAAGCCAATTTTTATTGTCAGGCAGTATTCAGGGATCTGAAGGTCCCTTTTGCCACTTTCCTTGCCTATACCCCCCCCTATCTCTGGCAATAACCACCTTGTTTTCAGTGGGTTACGGCAGGAGGCTCGCCGCAAGCCGATGAAAGCAAAGGAGTTATTGCCAGAAATTAGACAGCAAAGGAGTTACGGCGTTTTTTTGGAGTTTGTGAGGCCAGGGCACCTTGCCGGGCTTTCATCGCTGGACTTCTACTAATCATTGTGCGCTTGCGGAGCTAAATTATCTGCAAAGTAAATTTGAGTTTTCCCAGGTCTCAGAAGCGAGACCTGGGGCAACCGGCGCTGGAACCATGGGGATCTTTCCTTCATACCGGAGGAGGATTAGAATTCAGGGAACAGGAGGGCGTGATGGCAACTGGAGCCGTGGCTCGGAAGTTGAAGAAAAGCGCCGTGGAAGCCCCCAAGGCTGCCTATGTGAAGAAGACTTACTCCCCTGAGTATCTGGCCGAGCATAGAGCGTTGATGGATCGGGTGCTTGAAGAGGGCGGAAAGCGCATTCGCCGCTCGGTTGACAGGTTGATCGCCATGGGGTTTTACGACAAGGACGGCAACCGACTCAAGAAGGAACTGCCCGCGGATATGCAGCCCGGCGCGGATCGTGACTTCGGGGGATAGTACGTGCCGACAATGTACGTTGTGGCCGGACCTTCCGGCAGTGGAAAGACGAGCGCGTTCCCCGGAAGCCGATTCGGCTGCGATTTCTTCAATGCGGACGACCATGCCGCTCACTTGAACGGCGGTTCTTACATCGGTATTCCCAAGTCGATTCGCGCGATTGTTGGGCCGATCTGCGAAAAGTTCATTGAAGATCACATTGCGGCGTGCAGGGACTTTGCAACCGAAACAACTCTGCGCAGCACCAGCGTCTTCGGTCAAATGAGGCAGGCTCACTCACTTGGATTTGAGGTCAGGTTTACTTATGTATGCGTTGATGACCTCGACAAGGCCATCGACCGGGTAGCGGGTCGAGCTTTCCTGGGCGGACATAGCGGCTCCGAGGATACGGTTCGAGATATTCGTTCGAAGAGCCTTGGCAACTTCCCCCGGGTGCTTGACGAGTTGGGAAAGACAGTCGATCTCCTCGACATATACGACAATTCCGCATTCGAAATGTCGCCGAAGCTGGTCGCATCGTTTCTGGGACGCGAGATTACTTTTCTGGAGGCCGAGCTTCCGGCATGGATGGATGAAGCGCTGGGGCAGACTCCGTACTCGACTGGGAAGCTGCGGGAGTTCTTTGAGCAGGGGAAGACCTTGGCGGTTGTTGAGTGACTCGATTCCCAAGTCTCAGAAGCGAGAGCTGGGGCACCCGGCCACCTGCCGCCAGAGAAATAATCATGATTTTCACCCGCCGACTTATATGCGCACTCGGCGTTCATTCGCGCGATACTGGAATCAAGATTACCTTGGGAGGGGCGGATCGATGAAATTCACGAAATTTGTCTTCCTCGGCTTACTCGCTTTCATGGTGCCTCTGAGCGGCAATTCTAAAGGTGCCTACCCATCCAGGAGCACGCATAGTTCGCATTCGACGGGTACACATAGTACACATTCGTCGAGCACACATAGTTCGCATTCGTCGCGCCCATACTACGGTGGCGGGAAGCACACCGAATCCCACGGAGGGCAGTTCCCTGGTTCTACAAATGAACACCACAAGAATGGGCACTACCGCAGCCCTGTGACCGGGCAAGACCAATATGGGAAGCATAAGCCGTAGCGCCTATATCATGGCACCCGGCTGCCGGGTCTGCCTCAAACTCCTCGGCAAAGAAAGCGCGGAAGGCGACGGAAACCCCAGCCTTAAAAGCGGGCCTATTGTTGCGAGGCAAAATAGGCCAGGGCGCGGGCGATTATTTCTTTGCATTGTTCCCACATCCAGTAGATCGGCCAGAGTCGATGCATGGCCCTGTATAGACTTTTTTTCCCATTTTCTGTAAGTTCTAGGTGCATCAAAACCGTCGTATTTCCTTTAGCTATCGCTTCCTGCGCATAGATGAGGCCCTTTCCTCTCAATTCCTGCAAAAGGGACATAGTGCGCGCGTGATCGCCCGGTGCGGGCAATCTCTCTTCGAGTGCGGCCCATTGTTCTGCCATGCCATTCATGCCACATGAACTTTTCACGCCGTTTTGAATGAAAAAGAGGAGTTGGATTTTTTCCGCTTTCGTCATGCCACCCTTTCGTTCCGCCGGGTGCCCCGGGTCTCGATTTCGAGACCTGGGATTGCTGCTGATTAGAGCATTTTTGGTGTTCTCAGCGCCTGCTACGAATCGATTTCCAAATGAAATGGCCAGCAACGGAGCTGAAAATCACGATACCCCAAAATAGGGAGAGCACAACCCATTCAGGCATCCCCTCAGTAAACTTCCACAGTCCTATCAACCCTGCGAGGAGAAGGAGACTAATAGCGAACCCAATGATGAACTTTGGAATATCGACGATTCGAATTGAGTAGAGCATTGCGCTGCCTCCGAATGACAAGGAGCCAATAAACCCCTTACATTGCAAGCCCCGTCACTGCTTGAAAATCATGCAGGCTCCCGAGTGTTCTGTAGCCTCCGTATCAGACGGGGTGTACGTTTCCGTAAAACGACCTGTTGACTCCTGAATACTTAGCCCGTAGTCGGTGTTGCCACCCTTCTGGTTCTGAAAGCGGTAGCGCACGTAGACTATTCCGTCCGTGATAGAGATATGAGCGTGTTCCGGGTCGTCTCCGATGTCCGGCGAGTCTTTGTCATCGCCAGTATGTCCTGCAAGCCACACGTAGGCTCCCTCGAACATTGCCTTGTCATCATACGTTGGGTCGTTTTGCGTCTCGGAGGGTCTACTCCATTTGCCATAGTCCATTTCCCTGTCGGCGTGAAGACCATCTTGATAACGATGAACGTCCACCTCACCGGTATCATAAATCTCCTGATTCAAGTGTTCATTGAACCACTGGTCTTGTACTGATGGGGCGACCGGGTGAGTGGGAGTTGACGGCCCTAAGAATGCCGATAGTTCGAAAGACGTTTTTATGGAGTCTACACTCGAGTAGAACGAAAAAGGCCTATAGCTATTCGCTTTGGGAAGACTGAAGTCCACAGTCTTGAAGTCGTCGGAGTTCTTTGCAAGGCAGACAAATGCAATGTGCCTATAGTATTTTGCGAGTTGCCTACCGTATTTGGATGGCGCTCCCACTAGTACATCCATGAGGCGTGGGTCTCGCGCTTCTACAAGCTGCTTGAAGCTCTTGCAAGCAGCCATGCTGTCGGGATCAGTACATTTGATGGCTGGAATCGTCCTTGCTACAACGGGAGACGATTTCTTAGGGGAACTAGTCGTGCTGGGCTTTGTCTGCGGGATGGCCGTAGTAGCCGTCAGGCCAAAGCTCAATAGCGCGATGATGGAGAAAATCGAGGCGTGTCGAGTGTGCATACAGCTACTCCATGGCGATTCTGGAATCACGTAGCATCATAGACCAATATTGTAGCTATCTCAAGCATTGTACAAACCTAAACAATTCGGCCTTTCTATTCCCTACCGGGGTCCCCAACGACAGGTCTTCGTCATTGGGGTGTCTATTCCCTGCTTTTACGCCTCCCAGGGATTAACCGATGATGATGCAATCTCCTCGAAGTACTTGACGTTGCGCGTAGCAAGGGTTGTGTGACTCCTGGAGCAGCATCTTACCGTAAGGCCATGGCTAAAGCCACATTGATTTGAAGGCTGCATTCATGGGCCTGAAGGCCCCTGCTCCCTCCGGAATCCCTGCATCAGGGACTAAAGCTCCCATCTTTTCCGGCCCTTTCTGGCACGACTGAAGTCGTGCCCTGATACAAAGCCAAAAGCAGGTCCTTCGAATCCCTTCGCTTCGCTACGGTCGCTCAGGAGGCCAGCGCTACCTGTTCTTGCCGGGAAAGGTAATTTTCAGACCGGCAGAGAATCACTCTATACCTGTATGCGAAATGCTTTGAACGAGAGGCCCGTGGCTAAAGCCATTTTTATGGCAAGCATGAGTTCAGTGGCCTGAAGGCCACTGCTCCCTCCGCATTGCACCCTATTTAGCTTCCCCCTTCTTCTCGATTTTGGCCCAGGAGTCTTTTAGGGGGAGGGTGCGGTTGAAGATTTTTTTCTCGTTTGTGGAGTCGGGGTCGAGGCAGAAGTAGCCTACGCGCTCGAATTGGAAACGGTCTTCTAGTTTGGCATTGGCTAAAGAGGGCTCCAGCTTGGCGCCGCTCAGAATTTCTAGGGAGTTGGGGTTGAGATTGTCGAGGACGTCCTGGCCTTCTGCGAAGTCGTTGGGGTCGGGCTTGATGAAGAGCTTGTCGTAGAGACGGATTTCGGCGGAGATGGCGTGGGCGGCTGAGACCCAGTGCATGGTGGACTTGACCTTGCGGCCATCAGGGGAGTTGCCGCCGCGGCTGGCTGGATCGTAGGTGCAGTGGACTTCGACGATTTCGCCGGCTGCGTCTTTTACCACTTGATGGGCGGTGATGAAGTAGGCGTTGCGGAGGCGGACTTCTTTGCCGGGAGAGAGACGGTAGTACTTGGGCGGAGGGATCTCGCGGAAGTCGTCCTGCTCGATATAGAGCTCGCGAGAGAATGGGACCTGGCGCGTGCCTGCGGAGGGGTCTTCGGGGTTGTTGGCTACTTCGACTAACTCGACATGATTCGGATTTGCGCCTTCGGCGCAGGAGGCCTCGGGGTAGTTATCGATGACCAGCTTGAGTGGATGGAGGACGGCCATGGCGCGCGAGGCGCGATGGTTGAGGTCGTCGCGCTGGAAGTGCTCCAACATCTCAATGTCGGTGATGCCGTTGGTGCGCGAGACTCCGGAGGCGGCTACGAAGGTGCGGATGGCTTCAGGGGTAAAGCCGCGGCGGCGGAGGCCGGAGAGGGTGGGCATGCGGGGATCGTCCCAGCCGTTGACGCGGCGCTCCTGGACGAACTGGATGAGGCGGCGCTTGCTGAGCACGGTGTAGGTGATGTTGAGGCGGTCGAATTCAATTTGCTCGGAAGGGAAGATGCCGAGCTGCTCGATATACCAGCGGTAGAGGGGCTGGTGGTCGGCGAATTCGAGGGTGCACATGGAGTGGGTGACGCGCTCGAGGGAGTCGGACTGGCCGTGGGCGTAGTCGTACATGGGATAGATGCACCACTGGTCGCCGGTGCGCTGATGGGTGGCGTGGAGGATGCGGTACATGACCGGGTCGCGCATGTTGAGGTTGGGCGAGGCCATGTCGATTTTTGCGCGGAGGACGCGGGCGCCGTCGGGGAACTCGCCGGCTTTCATGCGGGCAAAGAGGTCGAGATTTTCTTCGACGGAGCGGTTGCGATAGGGCGAGTCCGTGCCGGGCTCGGTGAGGGTGCCGCGGTGCTGGCGGATCTGGTCGGCGGTTAGGTCGTCGACGTAGGCTTTGCCGGCTTTGATGAGCTCGATGGCCCAGGCGTAGAGCTGGGGGAAGTAGTCGGAGGCGTAGCAGATGCGGTCCCAGTCAAAGCCTAACCAGCGGACGTCTTTCTGGATGGAGTCGACGAACTCCTGTTCTTCTTTTTCGGGGTTGGTGTCGTCGAAGCGGAGATTGGTCTTGCCGCCGACTTCATCGGCTAGGCCGAAGTCGAGGCAGATGGCCTTGGCGTGGCCGATGTGGAGGTAGCCGTTGGGCTCGGGTGGGAAGCGGGTCTGGATTTGGGCGTCGCCGTACTTTTTGGTGCGGACGTCTTCGGCGATGATTTCCTGGAGGAAGTTGGAGGAGGTTGGATTTTCTTGGGCTGGAGCGGCGTGGCTTTCCGGATTTGCGTTGGTCATGGCTAAGTTATTATAAATTTTTTCGAGAGGCTGGCGGCCCACTTCTCAATCTACTACCACCCAATCATTTGTGGATGGTCAGATGTGGGCGACCCGCCCAGGGACTGCCTTTCAAGCGGCTGCTTTGCCGGCAGGGATGGCCTGGGCCACCAAACGCACGCCGAGGGCCGCACAGACGCGGCTGATGGTGTCAAAACGCGGCGCGCTATTGGGGCGAAGGGCTTTGTAGAGAGCTTCGCGGGTGATTCCGGCGGCCTTGGCGATCTCCGACATGCCGCGCGCGCGGGCTATGTCTCCCAACGCCGAGGCCAACAGGGCTGCGTTATTCGCCTCGAGAATTCCGGTCAGATAGACGGCGATGCTCTCTTCGTTGTCAAGGTACTGCGCGGGGTCGAATTCAGGCAGGTCGTCCACGTTAATGGTTTTTCTCATCTCAAGTTCCCTTCGCTTTTCAGCAATGCGGCCAAGGCCTTAGCCCGTTGGATATCTCGCTTCTGTGTGCGTTTGGAACCGCCCGCAAGGAGGACAACGATCTGGGCGCCGGACTGTGTGTAATAGAGGCGCCAGCCCGCGCCGAAGTCTATGCGCAACTCGATCACGCCATTACCAACCGCCTTGAAGTCGCCCAGCAAGCCGAAGGTGAGGCGCTTGATTCGTTCCACCACCGCGCCGCGTACTTTGTTGTCTTTCAATCCATCAAGCCATGTGGTGAATTCGGGAAGGGGCCTGATGGAGAACATATTTGAAGTGTAATTGATCGATTACGGTATGTCAAACAAGATTCTTCAATACGCTGGGCGCTCAGGCCTGCGGCGGAAGCGGCGGGTATTGCGGTTGCGGAGGGTAGGCAGCGGTAAGCGCGGGCACTACCTTCCACTCAGAGAAGGCCAGCACGTAGAGCAGAACTACGGTGCCGAGCGAGGGGACGATGCACAGAAGCGCGAGCCAGGGCGAAAAGCCGGCTTTTTTGAGGATGAACCAGCAGGGGATCATCACGATGGCGATGGCCACCACCATAATGATGGGGATAATCAACAGCATAGCCGCGAGGATGCCCTTTATGGCTTCGGGATCGGGCTGGGTTTGTTGCAGGAAAAGCGCTAAATGCAGCATGCGGGACTCTCCGGGTTTGGGATAGCAACTCTGAAATAAGTTAAGACCAAAGTGAAAAAATCGCAATCGAAATCTTGCGGGAAACCACTGGCATCTACCTTACGTAATGTCCTCGGTGTCGTAGACGGGGGCGACGGCGCGCTTTTTGGGTACGCCGTGGACGGAGCTGAGCAGGTCTTCAACTACGTCTTCGAGCTGGCGCTGGGTTTCCATAACGGCGCTCATGGTTTTCAGTTCGTCGGGTTCGAGGACGCGCTCGACCAGGACGACGGCGTGGCACTGGGCTACGTGGTCGAGGTTGAGGCCCTCGGGGGTTTTGGCCTTGATGCTCACCTGGTCAGTGCCGAGGCTGAGCAGGTCGGCGACGCGGGTGCGCATCTCTTCGACGATGGGTGAGATTTTGGGGGCGGCAAGAATGAGCGTGGAATCGACGTTGACGATGCGGAAGCCGGCGTGCTGGAGCTCCTCCATGGCGAGGTTGAGGAAGATGGCCGAGTCTGCGTTTTTCCAGCGTGGGTCGCCGGGAGGGAAGAAGCTGCCGATGTCGCCGGCGGCTACGGCGCCTAGTAGAGCGTCAGTGACGGCGTGCAAAAGCACGTCGCCGTCAGAGTGGCCGGCAAGGCCCTCGGGATGGTTGAGCGTGAGTCCGCCGATGCGCAGGGGCACGCCCTTTTTGAATGCGTGCGAGTCATAGCCAAATCCGACGCGAGTTTCCATGGATACCGTGCCTGTTCTTAAAGCCTGCCTGCGGAGATCTCAGTTTTCATCCTATTCGGTTTGATCCGAAGAGAAGAAAGAGCAACCGCAGTTCCTTCGACTACGCTGCGCTCCGCTCAGGATGACAGCAGTTATGTTTCATACAGCAGAAATCAACGGGCGCGCTGGCGGAGGTAGAATTCGGCCAGCTCCAGGTCGCCCGGCTGGGTAATCTTCAGATTAACCTGAGAGCCGTGGACTACGGCTACTGAAAGTCCTGCGCGCTCGACTACGGAGGCTTCGTCGGTGCCTACAAATCCGTCGGCGGCGGCCTCGGCGAAGACTTTTTGCAGCAGGCCGAAGCGGAAGCCCTGAGGGGTCTGCGCCAGCACTACGTACTCGCGGGGGATGGTGGAGGTGACCAGGGCACCGTGGGCGGTGCGCTCCACCTGCTTGATGGTGTCGATGGCGGGCAGGCCTACGATTGCGGCTCCGTGTTCGGCGACGGCATCGATGGTGCGGTCGATGGTGGCGGCGTCGATCAGAGGGCGGACCGCGTCATGGACCAGTACGATGTCGTCGGGCTGGGCGGGCAGAGCGGCTAGGGCGTGGGAGACCGACTCCTGGCGGTTTTCGCCGCCTTCGACCACGCGAACACGATCCGCAAAGCCATACTCGGCAATCTGGGCCTGGACGCGTTCCATCTCAGTCTTGCGCACGGCCACATAGATCGCCGTTACCCGCTTGACCGCGGCAAAGGCGCGCAGCGAATGGATCAGGATGGGGATGCCGTCGAGGATGAGGAATTGTTTGGGCTGCGGGCCAGCCATCCGAGTGCCCAGGCCAGCAGCGGGAAGAATCGCGAATACTTGCATAACTCGTGGAGTATACAACGGCGAGACACTGCATGCGGCAGAGATTTGACGAAAGGATGCCGGTTGAGGTTCGTGTTTCCCACCCTTTTCACAAAGAACGTGAAAAGGATGGGGCACCCGGTCGCATCGGCAACTTATCATTTTGGGATGCGCCGGAAGAATGAATCCAAGGAGTCCGCAATGCTGCCGATCGACACTAAGCTGCTGAAGCCGGGTCTGCGGCTGGCGGTGGGAGTGTCGGGCGGGGCGGATTCCGTGGCACTGTTGCGCGCTCTGACCGAGCGGAGCAGGGAACTGGGCCTGGTGCTGCATGTTGCCCACCTGCACCACGGATTGCGCGGCGAAGAGGCCGATACTGACCTGGCTTTTGCCCGGGCGCTGGCTGGGGAGCTGGGTCTGGCTTTCCACGCGGAGAGGGTAGATACCGGGCGCGAGGCGAAGGCTGACGGCGAGGCAGGCAAGGGCGGGGAAACCATTGAGGAGGCGGCGCGGCGGCTGCGCTACGGATGGTTCCGGCGACTGATGGCCTCGGGCGAGGTGGATGCTGTGGCCACCGCCCACACCCGCGACGATCAGGCGGAGACTGTACTGGCCAAATTTCTGCGCGGGGCATGGACTGAGGGTCTGTCGGGCATTCATCCGGTGATCGAATTTCCTGAAGGACGGATTCTGCGGCCGCTTCTGGGGGCGACGCGGAGCGAGGTTGAGGCTTATCTGCGGGAGCTGGGGCAGGGCTGGCGGGAGGATTCTTCGAACCGTCACTTGAGCTTTACTCGAAACCGCATCCGGCACGAGTTGCTGCCGCTGCTGGAGGGCTGGAATCCTCGGCTGCGGGAGCATCTGGCGCAGATGGCCGCGTTGGCTCGCGACGAGGAGGCTTGGTGGCAAGGGGAGATGGCACGGCTGGCGTCGCAGTTCCTGTTGCCGGGACGGGCGGTGCGAGGTGGGGGACGCGCTGCCGGCGACGGTCTGGCGCTGGACGTAACCCGGCTGGCTGGGCTGGCCCCGGCGATGCAGCGGAGGCTTTTGCGGTATGCGGCGGAGCAATTGGGGGCGGCAACGGACTTTGCCTCGACTGAGGCGCTGAGGGGGCTGGCGCTGACCGGACGGGCGGGACAGAGATGTGAATTGGCCCAGGGGCTCAGGGCCGAGCGAACGACCCGTGAACTGCGGCTGACGATGGGGGCTGCGGCTGGAGTTGGGGAAAGCGAGGCGGTTGAGGGGTACGGTGGGACGATTCCGGGCGAGATTGTGGCTCCGGCGTTCGGTCTTCGATTGAGCATTGAGGTTGTTGGTACGGAGGGTAAAGACGCGGCGGCTGAGCACGGGTGGTGCGCAAGGCTACGCAACTGGAGGCCGGGAGACCGGGTGAGGCTGCGCCATTCAGGCGGGTTGCGCAAAGTTAAGGAAGTGCTGGAGCGGATGAGGGTTACGGGGAGCGGGCGGGCGGTTTGGCCGGTACTCGAGGTGGGCGGCCGCATCGTGTGGATGAAGGGCGTGGAACTGGAGCCCGAGCCGGGAATTATTGTGGTGGCTAACGGCCTGGAGGAGACGGGCGGAAGTGCAGGCAAAAACAGAGGTTAGATGCCCATGCCGCCGGTAGTTTCTCAGGTTGGGTGACGGGGTAGATTCCGTATCGGAATTGCCCATAGTAACGTTTCGAGTTTTACCGGGTTGGGAGTACAATCGTTGTTACTGCTTAACCCGGCGGCAGGTGGAAGTGTGTGCCGTCCGGTGTGGTGTAATTTTGTGACTTCAGGGGAATTGCGAACGTCTAAGGAAGTGTGGGTGGAGATGGAATTTCTATCAATAGAATCTCCCCCGCCGGAAAACGAGGAAACCTGGTGAATTCGACGGTCAAAACGGTCATGTTCTGGATCTTTATCCTCGTTTGCCTCATGCTGCTTCTCAGCGTGTGGCAAAAGAGCGCCAGCTTGGGCAAGGATGCGGAGTATAACTACTCCGATCTGTTCGACAAGGTGCAGAATGGGCTGGTTCAGGATGCGACGATCCAGGGCAACGAGCTGCACGGCCATCTGAAGGCCACGCCAAAGGACCAGTTCCACACCACTCTGCCTGCCAACTACGAAGATATTGAAAAGGCGATGCTGGCCTCCAAAGTGAACTTCTCCATCAAGGAGCAGTCGAGCAACCTTCCGTTGCAGTTGCTATTCAACGTGGGGCCGTTCGTGCTGCTGGGCGCGATCTGGTTCTTCATGCTGCGGCAGATGCAGTCGGGCGGCAACAAGGCGCTTTCATTCGGCAAGAGCCGGGCGCGGCTGCTGTCGATGCAGCAGAAAAAGATCACCTTCAAGGATGTGGCCGGCGTGGACGAGGCCAAGGAAGAGTTGAAGGAGATCATCGAATACCTGCGCGAGCCGCAGAAGTTTCAGAAGCTGGGCGGGCGCATTCCCAAGGGCGTTCTGCTGGTGGGTCCTCCGGGAACCGGCAAGACGCTGCTGGCGCGGGCGGTGGCCGGCGAGGCGAACGTTCCGTTCTTCTCGATTTCGGGATCGGATTTTGTGGAGATGTTCGTGGGCGTGGGCGCAAGCCGCGTTCGCGATCTGTTTGAGCAGGGCAAGAAGAATGCGCCTTGCATTATTTTCATCGACGAGATTGACGCCGTGGGCCGCCATCGCGGCGCTGGGCTGGGCGGCGGCCACGACGAACGCGAACAGACGCTGAACCAGTTGCTGGTGGAGATGGACGGCTTTGAATCGAATGACGGCGTGATCCTGGTGGCGGCTACAAATAGGCCCGACGTGCTGGATCCCGCGCTGCTCAGGCCGGGGCGCTTCGACCGCCGCGTGGTGGTGGGACTGCCGGATGTGCGCGGCCGCGAAGAGATTTTGCGCGTGCACGTGAAGAAGGTTCCGGTCTCCGACGACACCAACCTGAATGTGCTGGCTCGTGGAACACCGGGCTTCAGCGGCGCCGACCTGGCCAATATGGTCAACGAGGCCGCGCTGAGCGCCGCTCGGATGAACCGCAAGCAGGTTACGATGTTCGACTTCGAGCTGGCCAAGGACAAGGTGCTAATGGGCGCCGAGCGTAAGTCCATGCTGCTGACCGAGGAAGAGAAGCGAGTGACGGCTTATCACGAGGCGGGGCACGCGCTGGTGTCGTACAGGAACAAACACTCTGACCCGATTCACAAGGTGACCATTATTCCCCGCGGCATGGCTCTGGGCGTGACCATCTTTTTGCCCGGCGACCGGCACAATTACACGCGTGAATACCTGGAAGCGAATCTGGCCATTGCCTATGGAGGGCGCGTGGCGGAGGAGATCTTCCTCAGCCAGATGTCCACTGGCGCGGGCAGCGATATTGAAAGCGCTACCGATTTGGCGCGGCGCATGGTTTGCGAGTATGGGATGAGCCGGCTGGGTCCGTTGACTTTTGGCAAGAAGGAAGAACAAATCTTCCTGGGCCGGGAGATCGCGCAGCATCGCGACTTCAGCGAGGAGACGGCGCGGCAGATCGACCTGGAGGTTCGCCGGCTGATCGACGAGGCCTACCAGGCTGCTCATTCGATTGTGGGATCGCACGCGGATGCGATGCACCGCATTGCCGCGGCGCTGCTGGAGCGCGAGACCATTGATGCGGAAGAGGTGAGGATGCTGATCGAAGGGCAGGAGCTGCCGCCGCTGCTCTCGATTCTGGCTTCGCCCAGCGATACCGGCGGAAGCACGCAGCAGGTGCTTAAGCCGGAAGTCCGCGGCGGGCCGAACTACCCTGAAGGCTCGCCTTCACCGGCATAGCGGTTCAATATTGCTTGAAAAGCAGAAGGGCCACTCCATTGGAGTGGCCCTTCGTGTTAAAAATTGTGTATGTTCGAATCCCGTTCAGCGTTCATAGCGATTGTTAGCTGCTTCTTTCTTTTCACGTTGCCGGTTCATCTTATAGCACAAAGCAAGACACTGGAAATTTCAGAGCAAAACGCGCAGTTATTGGAAAAGATTGGAGACTATCCTGATTTGGTGAAGCTTTCAATTAGTTGTCTTGAAAATCTTCAGTCACTCCCTGATTCAATCGGTAAACTGACAAAGCTGAAGGAACTCGATATTGACAATGGCAATGGATGTGCGATGAACCCGATTTTGCCGGAAGCCATCGGGAATCTGCACTCACTGCAAAAACTGGTTCTTTATGGCGCGCAAGACCCTCGTAATCCTGGTTCTCAATCGCCGAAACGACACAGATTCCCCCAAAGTATGTCGCGACTGAAAAATCTTACCTATCTGGACTTAGGCAGAAACGGCTACATGCAGGTTCCTTCGTTCGTGAAGGACCTCCCGAATCTTAAAGAGCTTCGATTGGAGTTTAATGACCTGGAGGACCTTCCGGATTTTTTGAATACGCTTCCAAAGCTTACCCGCATTACTCTCGGCAATAACTGCAAGATCACGGCAAACGATGCAAAGATGCATGACTTGATGAGAAGATTCCCTAGAGTGACGTTTGGCTTTGAGGGAGAATACGACTGTTAAGGAAAGAAATGAGTTAAACCGCCTGCCCGTCTCAACGGCGTAATGCAGGTTCATTTTCCATCAACGAAAAGGGCCATCCGCCGCGGCGGATGGCCCTTTTCGTTTGGTCTGCCCTGGAACGAGCTTGCAGGGTTAGGCGTTAGAAGATCTTGTAGCCGACGCCAACGCTGGCGCCGTAGGGAATGAGATGCGTATTCTCGATAAACTTGGGGTAATACTGGTACTCGAAGTCGCCGCGCGCGCTGATTCTCTTGGTCAGCTTGAAATCCACGCCGCCGCCCATGGCGATGTCGGTGAAGCCGCCATTCCCTAAGAATACGAAGCCCACATTTGGTACGTAGGCGTATCCAAGGTCCATTTTCGCGTAGCCGACCAGCACCTTGCCGTAGGGGGTTGCCCGCCAGAAGCGCAGGCGTTGGATGGGAATCCGGGGACCAATCAGATAGTTATCCTGGTGAATTTGATCGAATTGGTTGTAGCGCAACCAGCGCGCCTCGCCTTCAATCTGAACCCAACGGGAAAACTTGACGTCCACATAGGTGCCCACGCCGTAGAGGCGGAAGGGGCTGGCTTCAACGACTTTCCCATTGTATGCAGCGTCGTAGTCGGGCTGAAAGGCAGAGGCCAGTGCGCCGACAGTGACGGAGAACTGGCTCTTGGCAGCCGCTGGGACCACTTGCGCGCGAGCGGATAGTGATCCAGCGGCTAACACGATGGAGATGAGAGGAACGACTATTTTTCTTATGCGCAAAAAGTAGTTCAGCACAAAGCACGTCCAGTCCGGGGAAGCTGCATTGCAGGAATCACGATTTCATATTCTACTGCGGGTTCGGCGTGGAGGCCGGTGGTTGCTGCTGAGTTGTATTTGTATCGCCAGCGGCGGGCTGATCCGCCGGCGGGTTGGATTGGCCAGCAGCGCCTGGAGTAGTATTTGCAGGCTGATCTGCTGTTGGCTGGTCTCCGGCTGGTTGACCTCCGGCTGGCTGACCTCCGGCCGGCTGATCAGCTGCCGGCTGGTCGCCTGCCGGTGCGGCAGTTGCAGGGGGGACGACGGTTGCCGGGGCGGCTGTAGCTGCCGCTGTGGGCGTGTCAAGCCGGGTTACATCATAGCGTTGCAGCTTGTAGAAGATCGGCGTTACTTCAAACGGCATTTTGTCGCGGGCGTTCATGGGCGCATAACGCTTAGCGTTCAGCATATGCACCTTGTCGTCCCAGGGATCTGTCTTGAGCCAGCTACCCAGCGGCAGCGCGGGAGACTGGGTGAGGTCGTCCCAGTTCAGCTTGGGCGCCATTTTCTGCAGCTCGGCCATCCAGGCGGTTCCGTCCGGCTTGAGCAGCGAATCGCCCAGCTTGGGAGTGGTTAGCCCTTTGAGCACCTTGCCGCGCTCCACCAACTGCGCATAGTAAAGGCCCGCGGTGGGCAACTGGTCCTTGTACATGGAGTTCTGCAGGTACTCCAAGGCCTTCTTGGCGGCATCCGCGTCGTCGTGGTCCGTGTGGTACATGTTGATGCGCTTGAAGGTGGACTCGTCGGGGAAGAGCAGACGGTCGTTGAAGGCGTAGCGGGTGTCGATATGGTGGCCCATGGCGACGTGGGCCAGCTCCATGGCCACTACCGAGGCAATCGAGACTTCGTTGGGCAGGGTATCGATGAGACCCTTGCTGATGAGAATGGTGTTTCCGACCGTGGTGGCTTCAATGGTGTCGGTAAGCAGGACGCGGGTATGCAACTGGTCAGAAAAGGCCAGGTTGTTGGGAACGACCAGGTTGATGACGATCTGATCGAGGACCTTGTTTTCGTAGCCGCCCTGATTGAGCGGCGCCACCAGTCCGGCTTCCACCAGGCGGTCGACCACGTTGTTCTCAGCCTGGGTGACCCAGATGCGCGAGGCCTGCAAGGGGCTCACGTCCTGCGAGTCGTCGCTCTTGTCGACGGCATCGTCCACCTTCACGCTGACGTTCTCGCTCTCGCGGGTGGGCAGCTTGAGGGAGTAGCCCCAGAAGTGAGTCTGCGCCTTCAGTCCCACTGTCTTGTTGCCTTCCTGGCGCTCGGTCTCTTCAACGTAAACGGCTACCGGCAGCCAGATTCCGGGCTGCACGTTCATGCGCCAGCTATCGAAGTGGAAGTAGTACTTGGAGTTATCCTCGCTGTTGGTTGGCCCGGTGTAAGTGCCGTTGAAGCGGACGACGTTGCCGTCCTCATCTTCAATCCATACGCGGCCATAGAAGCGGCCCAGGCCGGGGACCTTGGGATGCACATCGTAGACCCAAGTACGAACCGCCCCCAGAAACTCAGGGCGCACAAAGCTGAAGGCATAGTGCTGCGTGTCGAAGCCCGAGGGGTCGATAAACATCATTTGCATAAAGCCGTTGGGTTGGTAGGTAAACTTCTCGAGGCCCAGCGCTTTGCTGAGCCCGGCCATGGTGGCAAACGAGCCGGTGAAGAAATTATGCTTGCCGCCGGATTTGGAGTCGGAGGCTTTGGCGGACCTAGCCTCAAAGGGCTTGTCCGTGAAGGCCTTGCCGAAGTCGACGCGGCTCAGAATGTACATATCCGAGATGGGCACCGCATAGAGCTTCAGATCCGGCTTGGTGTTCTGAATGTAGGTCTCCACCAGGGGCGTGCGCAACTTAATGGCCTTGATCAGAACCTTTTCGCGCGCGACGGCTTTTTGCACCAATGCGGCCTGTTCGGCGGTGAGTTGGCGCGCCTGTCCGTACTTAGGTTCCTTGGTCTTTGCGTGTGCGCAAGACGCACCAAGGATAATGATCAGGAAGGCGAGGGCGATCTTCCGAAACGTCATGTCAAGCTCCTAGCGTGAGTTCGTCCAGCTTATTCTCTAGCCGCCATCGCAGTTTCAGGATAGTGCGGCTGAGTCCAGCTTTTGGTCCAATATGAAGTGTAGCCATTTTACGCCAATTGGAAAGTGATGGTGACCGTGGTGGTGGTGTCGACCGCCTGGCCGTTGCGTGTGGCGGGACGGAATCGCATCTGCTGCGCCACCCGGCGAGCTTCTTCATCCAAGCCGTGGCCCAGTCCGCGCACCACGCCTTGCACCACGATCTTGCCGGAGGCGGTGAAGGTAACGCGCAGGACTACGTCGCCCTGGATCTTCAACTGCTTGGCTTCAGCGGTGTATTGCACAGGCGGTTTGGAGAGGACTTCAAGGCTGGTGGAGGCAGGTTTATCGACCACCTGCTGGACGGGGGCAGCCCTGGTGACGGTGGGAATGCCTGCCGAAGCCACCCTGCCGCCGTTGTAAGCGCCGGTTGCAGTGGTGCCGGTGGCGCCGGGAATGCCTGCGGAGGCTACTTTGCCCACCACACCGGAGTTGGAGCCGAATTTGGTTCCATTGCCAATGCCGGTCGAGCCGGGCACTCCATGGGGAGCGATAGCCGGACCACGGTTATTGCCGTATTCGTTGCCGATCGCCGCGATGGTGGCCGGGCGTGTGGCGTTGGGATTGGGAGTGACGCCGAAGGTCTGGCCAAAATGCACGGGTCTGGTGGAAGGCTTTCGGCTGTTGTCCTGCGCCGGCATGGCAGCGGTGAGGGCGGCCTTGGGTTGCGGCGCCAGGGTGACCACCTGCTGCTTGGGCTGGATGGCCGGAAGATTGACCTTGGCTTCCATCTGGATAGGCTTCACGTCCGGCTTGGGCTCCGGCTTGGGCATATGGATCACAGGAGCCTGGAACTTGACGTCAGGCAGATCGGGCGGCTTGATCTTGGGAGGTTCGGGGAGCTTGATTTTCTCCGGAGGCGGCGGAGGGGTGGGGACAATCAACTCCGTCATCTCGTACTTGTGTTCATCGATGATCTTCTTGGCTGTTGCTCCGACGTAGATCATCAATGCCAGAATCAGACCGTTGACGATCAAGCTGGTGATGAATGAGCCGGGACTCTTCTCAGGCTCGGGTAGCAAACCGAAGTTGGTTCGACCTGGGGTGTAAGCGGCTTCCATTCTTTCAGTCCTCGTTAACATTCGTTGGGACGACGTAGCGCCATTCTTTCAATGCGGGCAGAATCAGTGGCAACGAATCGCTGCAGCCGACGGCCTGGCCAGAATGAAATTGCCCACGGGAAAAATCCGATGGGGGAAGGAAGATAACTGCAATTCAACCTTTTTTTTTACGCCGGACCAGGAAAACCCTGAGCAAGCGCATGCAGACTTTGCCTTGACATGTTCCGCGCGGTACGCGTTGGCCTCCGCACAGATCCTCATCCTTCCGCTTCCTCAATATACATCCAAGCATTGGGCGAAAAAACTCACAATCCCCCCTTTAGGTCAAGGAGGCATTTTTGCTCGACTTCGAGCAAGGATATCGCCATCCAAGTCGCGATACCCTGCCAATATCGTACGGCAGATTCCATACTACTGTTCGTGGCAAGCCGCCTCTAAGGCGATCTGAAGTTGGGAGGCTTCAAACCATTCCAACCTTGCCTCTCTATAATAGACTTAAGTTAAACCAAAGCGTTCTGGAAGGATAGCATTTTTGTGAAGATATTTGTAACCGGTGGCGCAGGATACATCGGTGGGACAGTTGCAGGGCTTCTTGCCAAAAGCGGACACCAGGCGGTGGTCTTCGACAATCTAAGCCATGGCCGCCGCGACCTGCTGCCGGCAGGCGTGGAATTTGTGGAGGGAGAGCTCGAAGATCGCGGGGCTATCGAAACTCTTTTCAAATCAGCTAAATACCAAGGTCATGCCTTCGATGGAGTGCTTCATTTTGCCGCTCTCATCGAGGCTGGCGAGTCCATGATACGTCCCGAAGTATTCTTCCGGAACAACACAGCGTCGACGCTTTCCCTGCTAGAGGCGATGCTGGCTCATGGTCCGCGGCGGCTGGTCTTCTCCTCCACCGCCGCAGTGTACGGAGAGCCGGAAATTGTCCCGATTCAAGAAGATGCGCGGCTTTTGCCGACCAATGCGTACGGCGAATCCAAGCTGCTGGTGGAGCATATGCTGGGCTGGCTGAACAGGATTCACGGGCTACGCTACGCCTCGCTGCGATATTTTAATGTGGCCGGAGCGGCGGGAGACGCGGATGGGGGCATTACGCGCGGCGAAGCGCATGAGCCGGAGACCCACTTGATTCCTTTGGTACTGGATGTGGCCCTGGGGCGCCGCAAGTCGATCCGCATCTATGGCGAGGACTACCCGACGCCGGACGGAACCTGCATCCGCGACTACATTCACGTCTCCGACCTGGCCGACGCGCATCTGCTGGCTTTGGATGCGCTGGAGACGCGGGACCAGCTGATCTTCAATTTAGGCAACGGGAAGGGATTCAGCGTTCGCGAGGTGATCGAATCGGGCCGCCGTGTGACCGGCCACCCGATTCCGGCCGAGGTTCACCCTCGCCGCGCCGGCGATCCTGCCGTGCTGGTTGCGAGCTCAGAGAAAGCCATTCGCGAACTGGGCTGGAAGCCGAAGTACACCCAGTTGGACGAGATCATCCGCACGGCATGGATTTGGCACCAGAAGCGTTACGCGCAATAGTTAATGCATACCGGCAAATGGCGTAGCTTATGATGCCTCAGATCAGCGTGAAAGAATCATCTCCAAGCCTTTCTTCAACCCTGAGGTCTCAATGCGTTTCGGGATTACTCTGCTTTCTTGTTTGTTCCTGAGTGGGCTGCTTCACGCGCAAGCTCCGCAGTGTTCAGGCTGCCCCAATCCGGCTGCTAGTTCCAGGCTGCAGGGTCACGTTGTTTGCCATTCTGATAGAGAATTGACTGCACCCATATCCACCCGCAAACCGGTCGCCCCGCCGGGACTGAACGAGCATCACATGAACATAGACGGAACCGTGGCAACCTGCCTCTGTTTTGCGCGGACGGGCAGAGTGACGGATTTGAGTATTCTTTCCGGTCCCGCAATAATGCAGCAATCGGTCCTGGACTCCGTTAAGGACTGGACCTTTCGCCCGATCATGCGAGCCGGACGCCGTTACGGCGACTGCGGAATCCTGCGGTTACATGTCGTTCTGAATGACTCGCAGGTGCGAATGACAATAGAGAAATGGTGATTAAAAGTAGCTACAAATAGAACTTCATTTGGAGTGAATTTTGGTGTAGAATGATGATGAATTTGGAGTTCGATTGGGATCCCTTGAAGGCTCAGGGCAACTTGCGCAAGCACAGGGTTCCGTTTCTGAAAGCCTGCGAGGTCTTCAAGGATGTCAATCGGCTCGAACGTCTGGACAATTCCGGCCAATACGGCGAGGAGCGGTGGAATGTTCTGGGGCCGTCGAGCAGGCGATCCTGTTTGTGGTCTATACACAACGCGGGGAACGAATCCGATTGATTTCCGCACGAAGGGCGACACGCAATGAGCAGCAAACCTACTGGAATGGTGAGATACCGGCTTGATCTCGATAACCCTCCTGTCTTGACGCCTGAGGAGCGCCAAGCGTGGGAAGAGGCCAAAGCAATGCCGGATGAGAAAATCGACCTGAGCGATATGCCGGAGCGGATCACCGGTTGGCGGCGGGTCTCTGAATTGATCCCCGCGGAGAATAAACGGCAGATTACCCTGCGGCTGGATGCGGATGTGATCGAGTTTTTCCGCGGGACCGGGCGGCGCTACCAAAGCCGCATCAATGCTGCGCTGCGCGATTATGTGAACGCACAGAAGAAGGCTGTGTAGCAGGCGGTTGCCGGCCTGACTTGAATACCGGCTGGAATTCTGAAGCAGCTTATTTCATCCGGGCCTCTCTCCTGGCACTTGCCGGATGTGCGTCTGTCTCGATAGAGTGACTAGCACGAGGTCTCCTGCGGGGGGAGCGCAATTTCCCCCTCGCATGACGCGCGCCGTATAGATTTTCTTCCCAAAGGACGCCCTCCATGTCAACCTTGCCCATTCCTGTGGTTCCCAACCAGGATATTGACTCGACACTGCGCGAGAACCGCGTTTTTCCTCCTCCGCCGGAGTTCAGTGCGAAGGCCTACATCAAGAGTCTCGAAGAGTACGAGACGCTCTACAAGCAGTCCATAGAGGATCCGGAGAGCTTCTGGGCCGCAGCGGCGAAAGAGCTGCACTGGTTCAAGCCCTGGGATAAGGTGCTGGAGTGGAATCTGCCCTGGGCCAAGTGGTTTGTGGGCGGCAAATTGAATTTGAGCTATAACTGCGTGGATCGGCATGCGTTGGGCGCTCGACGGGACAAGACCGCGATTATCTGGGAGGGCGAGCCGGGCGAGGTACGCCGGCTGACGTATGCGGAGCTGCACCTAGAGGTGCAGAAGTTCGCCAATGCGCTGAAGGGGCTGGGGATCAAAAAGGGCGACCGCGTGGCCATTTATATGGGTATGACGCCGGAGCTGGCGATCGCGTTGCTGGCCTGCGCGCGCATCGGGGCGGTTCACTCGGTGATCTTTGGGGGATTTGCCGCCAACGCCATCGCCGACAGGGTGAACGACTCAGAGTGCGTGGCGATTCTCACGCAGGACTCGAGCTACCGGCGGGGTAACGAGATTCAGCTCAAGCGGACGGTGGACGAGGCCATGAACGCCTGCCACACGGTGAAGCATGTGGTGGTTTACAAGCGCACCGGCTCGCCGGTGACCATGGTGGAGGGCCGCGACCACTGGTGGCACGACCTGATGGCCAAGGCAGCGCCGGAATGTCCGGCGGAAGAGCTGGATTCGGAGGATCCGCTGTACATTCTTTACACCTCTGGAACTACCGGAAAGCCGAAGGGGCTGGTGCACACTACCGGCGGCTACTCGGTGCAGACCTACCTGACTACTAAGTATGTCTTCGACCTGAGGGACGAGGACGTTTACTGGTGCACGGCCGATATCGGCTGGGTCACCGGGCACTCTTATGTGGTTTACGGGCCGCTGCAGAACGGGGCTACCGTGCTGATGTATGAAGGCGCTCCGAACTGGCCCGATTTTTCGCGGTTCTGGAAGATCGTCGACGACCACAAGGTGACGATCTTTTATACCGCGCCCACGGCTATTCGGGCATTCATTAAGTGGGGCGACCAGCATGTGGAGAAGTACTCTCTGGATTCGCTGCGGCTGCTGGGGACGGTCGGAGAGCCGATCAACCCTGAGGCGTGGATGTGGTACCGGGAGAAGATTGGGCACAACCGGTGCCCGATTGTGGATACCTGGTGGCAGACGGAGACGGGCGCCATTTTGATTGCGCCTATACCGGGCGCCGTGCCAACCAAGCCTGGTTCGGCGACGCGGCCGTTTTTCGGCATCCAGCCGGAGGTGGTGAACAAGGAAGGCAATCCGGTGCCGGCGGGAAGCGGCGGACTGCTGGTGGTGCGCAAACCCTGGCCGTCGATGGCGCGCACGGTTTATGGCGATCCGGAACGCTACCAGAAGACCTACTGGAGCGACGTGGAGGGCAGCTACTTTACCGGCGACGGCGCCCGCCAGGATGCGGATGGATATTTCTGGCTGATGGGGCGCGTGGACGACGTGATCAACGTGAGCGGCCACCGGCTGGGAACCATGGAAGTGGAGTCGGCGCTGGTGGCGCATCCCAAGGTGGCCGAGGCCGCGGTGGTGGGCAGGCCGGACGAGCTGAAGGGGCAGGCGATCTCAGCGTTTGTATCGCTCGAAAGCGGGAACTATCCCAGCGAGGAGCTGAAGGATGAGCTGAGGAAGTGGGTCTCGAAGGAGATTGGCTCGCTGGCGCGGCCGGACGATATCCGCTTTACCGATGCGCTGCCCAAGACGCGGTCCGGCAAAATCATGCGGCGGCTGCTGCGGGAACTGGCTACGCATGGGGAGATCAAGGGCGATACAACGACGCTCGAAGACTTTACCGTGATTGCGAAGCTGCGCGAGTCGGAAGAGGGATAATCGCGCGGTAGTTTACCTGGACGAACGCGACAGCATCAAAAGAAGAGGCGACCGCCCTGGCGGTCGCCTCTCTGCTTCTATCTGGTTACCCTTCGAAGGTTCAAAATTTATAGACTACGCCGAATGTGGCGCGTGAACTGCGGGTGCGATGCGGGGAGTAATAGGATTGAGGGTTGATGAGGGTGAACGACGAGGCGATGTCGTCGCCGGCGGCGCGCAGCAGCAGACGCTGGCTCAACTTGTAGTCCATGCCGACGCCGACGCCTCCGGCTAAGGAGATGTTGGGAGACTGGTTGAAACCGCCGGTGTGTTCTCCGCCCAGCAATCCACGACCGAAGAGGCTGAAGTTCCCGTAGAGTTTGGCTTCAAAGACGGGTCCGAAGAGAACCATATCTACCGTTGGGGATTGTGTGAGGCCCACCACGACCGGACTCGAGACTGGGTGCACGTAAGCGGCCCCGTCGGCGAAGAGACCGAGGTGTTTTCCCCAATAGCGGGTGACGGCGAGCTCCGCGCCCATCAGCCCGTAGCGCGATCCGTTGACCTGGTTGAGGCTGGTGTAGCCGAAGCCGACGTAGGCGTCGTACTTGTAGGGTGAGGGTTCATTTACTTCTGGGGTTTCGGTTTTTTCTCTGTGGCGGAGGTGGTACAGGAAACCCTGACTGTTTGCCGCCAGGGGCAGAAGCGCGGCCGCAACTATGGCCAGGATCGAAAGCAATGACGTTCTTTTCAACTTGAGAATCTCCTCAATACCGTGCTGTGGCCGGGTAGCCGTTGGCAGGGGTTTCCCCTGGGGGCGGCGCCGAGACTGGGATGCGGTACATTCATAGACTAACCTTTACCCCCCTGTTCAATGAAGTGCGGTTACCGGGTTTGAACGGGAACCGGAAGTGAGAGGGTGACGAGTTTGCCGGAAGAACCTGATACTGTGACGTTGATTCCGGCGGGAAGATAGCGAGCGAGGACCTGGGGATCGGTCCAATCGAGGGCCCAGCCGTCCTGAATGGCGACTACGGTGTATTGGCCGGGGACCACATCGCGCAGGGAAAAGCTGCCGTCAGAGTTCGACTGGTCGCGGCGGATGAGGGCCTGCCATACGGGTCTGCTGTTGGTATTGGGTACAAGGACTATCATGACGCCGGGAACGCCCTTCCACCCCAGCGACGAAGTGGGCGCCGGGGTACCCTTCAGGGTCGGGGCATCGCTGGGTGCCCCGGTTTCAACGGTCTCACGGGCAAAACCTTCGACACGCGTCTCTCCCAGGCCGATGCTGACCACGAGGGTGAGCGGGTGATCGCGTACCGTCAGTTGGGCGCCGTAGTTAGCACGGCTGCCCGCGGAGATCGCTGTGATCGGCAAGGGATTGCCTGCATTGATGGCCGATAGCTGCCAACTGCCCGGCGGAACACTCTCAAATCTGAATGCGCTTTGGGTGCAGGCGGTTTGAATCGGGCTCTCGCGATGCGCGGGGTCGAGCGAATCGAGGATTACAGTGGTCTCGCCGGGCAGAGCGGAACCGGAGTAAGTCTGGAGGGTTCCGGTGACGGCTACGGTGGGAATTTCGGCCGCGGGATCGAACTGTTGGCTGATGGTTGCATCGAGGTTGACGACTCGGGGCGGATCGGGCATCGCCAGTTCATAGCGGCCGGGAGCTACGCCGGAGAATTCGATGAGCCCCTGCTTCGAATTCGTGGAGGTAGTGGTGGTTTCAGTGAGGTCACGCGCGCCGAAGATGCTCTGGTGCAGCGTGGGCGGGGAGGATGGGCTGGAGCCGTCGTCGGAGCGGGGTGCTTGAAGGGTGATGTGGAGGGCTGGAACCGCGTGCAGGTTGAAGTCGGCTTCTTCGCGGTTGCCTCCAGAGAGAACGATGGACGAGGCCTGGGCTTCGTCGGAGGTTGAGTCGAAATAGGTGATGGGGTAGGCCACGTCGAGGGCTGTGGTGGGGTCGTTGGGCGGCCTGGATTGTGAGGGGTGGATTGCGTACCAGGGATCGGCTTTGACGGCCAGCAGATACTCACCGGCGGCCAGATTGCCGAATTCGTAGGCGCCGGTATCGTCGGTGGTGGTTGAGCCCGCCTGGGCGATGCGGTCACCCGGTTTGTGGGCCTGTGGCTTGCGGAAGAGCATTACGTCCGCGTCTTTGACCGGGTCGCCTCCGTCGGCTGTGACTACGCCGTGGAGGACGGAACCGGGGGTGAGGCGGAAGATGAGGCTTTCGGTCTCCTGATCAGGGCCGGTGACGATGGCGGTATTGAACTCATCGTGCTCGTCGTAGAATGCGGTGCGAAATCCGCGCCGGGATGCGGTGAGCTGGTACTTGTCCGCGGGCAGGTTTTCGAGTGCGAAATGGCCGTCGCTGTCAGTGGCGACTGACGCGATGGTGTGGCTGTCTGATTCTGCCAAGACCGAAACGATGGCGCGACGGACTGGTTCGCCGGTCACGGAGTTCTGCAGCTTGCCAGCTATGCGGTAGAGACCTGAGGGGGAGGATGGTCTTGATGCCGGTGGCTTGGCTTGAGGATGGACTGGCAGGGGTGCTATCGCGAGAAATGAGGTTAAGACAAACAGGAGGACCGACGAACGTGGCTTCCCACCCTTCCGCGAAAAAGACGAGACGCAGGTCCTTCGACTTCTCACCCCAGCGACGAAGACCTGTCGCTGGGGACCCCGACTCCGCTGCGCTTCGCTCAGGATGACAGGGGCACCCTGGGTTTTTGGGTCCGGGATTTTTGGATTTGAAACGGGGTTGGTTGGCATCAGGGTTCCGGCGCCTCCATTACCAGGTTGCTGGTGGTTCCTGCGGAAAGCGTTACGGGTTGGCCCGGATACGGCAAAGATGCAAGTACGGAACGGTCATGGTATTGGAGGCGCGCTGTCGCGTTGAAGGTGTAGACGTGATAGTTGCCCGGCGTGAGGTCTTCGATGGTTGCGGTGCCTCCGGATGAGGGGCGGAGGGTGACCGGCACGACGTCTTCAGTCGAGTCGAAATCGGGAACTGCGTAGGCGGTGTAGAAAGGCTCTTCACCGGGAGCATTCGCCATGAGGGATTGCGGCAGGCTCAGGGTGAGAGATGCGCAGTCGTCGCGCAAGGTCAAGGTCATGGGCGACACGGAGCCGTTGAGCCCGAGGATCACCGGCTCACGGGCCAGGCTGGCTCCTCCGCCGGTAAAGGAATCCTCGCACAGGCCCTTTTGTCCGATGTGGGTATGCACCCAATAGGAGCCGGGATTAAGCCAGGTTGCCTCCATGGGGCCGGGCGAGTAGCCGCTGGCGTAGGCGCTGACTATGCCCTCGCCGATCCAGCCTCCATTTTGGCCTCCATTTTGGCCTCCGCTTTGGCCGCCGGCCGGGCTTAGCACCACCTGGATCTCTCCGGGTTTGCTCTGGGCTGTGCCGGACTGCGTTGGAGATAAGGCGGTTCGAGTGATCACGAGTTGGACTGGATTGGGATGGGGGACGGAGAGAGGAATGCGCAGGTTCTGGACGTCGTGCCCGGAGACGGTGAAGTCCACGGCTCCCACAAGCTGCCCCGCGTCTTGATCGGAATTTCTGTCGGAGTTATCGGTTTTGAAAACTGGTTGGGAAGCAACCAGTAGCGAGTAAGTTCCATCGGGGAGTTGGACCTGAAAGGTTCGCGTCTCCTGGGAGTATCCCGGGTGGTAGGGGAGCTGATGGCCTGCCGCGTCCATGATGGTCGCGGATAAATCCGCACCGGGCCGGTTGGAGGGTTGGTATTGCGGAAGTTGAACTGCGGCGGTGACGAACTGAAAGGGTTCGAGCGTGAGGGTAAGGTTGGCCTGCGCCTGGTCGCCGGAGGCAAGCTGGATGGGCGCAGCGCCGGCCAGGTCTCGCGCGTCGGGATAGAAGACGCTTTCATAACCTGCGCGGCCTGCGCCGTAAGGATTGTCGGCCGGATCGCTTTCCAGGGCCGGCTCGGTATAAAGCACATACGAGCCTTCAGCGAGGCCGGCAAAACGATAGGCTCCTTCGCTGTTGGATTTAGTGATGGAAGCGGGCGTCCAGACGGCGCGGCCATCCTCGACAGTCTGCCGGAGCAGGTTGATCGTGATTCCTTCCGCCGGATCACCGGTGGAGAACTCGATGAGGCCGTGAATGGAAGAGGTGGGCTCCAACGTGAAGACCAGGTTTGGCATCTGTGCGGAGACCTGGACGTTATGCACGGGGCTGACTGTATCTTCTGAAGCGGACGATTCGGCGGTGCGAGGATGATCGCGATAGCCCGGTTTCGTGACTTGAATCGACTGCGGGCCCGTGGGGACGCCGGGAATTTCGAAGCGGCCGTCGCTATCGGTGAGGGCGCCTGATTCCGCGTCTCCTACAATGCGCACCAGCGCACGGGGGACGGGCTGGCCGGTAGCGGCATTGATGACCTCGCCTTGCACGGTCACCTGAGTGCTTGAGAAGAGGCTTGTGGGCGCAGTCTGTTCCGGTTCCTGGGCTGCAAGCTGGATGGGCAGAAACACAGTTACGAAAACGGTTGATAGGAAAAAGGTATGTAGAACGCGGCGCGGGCGAGTTGCCGGGGTGATTTGTTTCAGGCATGCGCGTTCAACGATGATCCGAGAGTCCACTCTCCATTTTGACCGTTTGTGGCAGGGAAGGGAATCCGGGCGGGGATAAAAATCGTTTATGGCAATGCACTCCTGGGTTCCTGGTACCCCACCCTAGTCGGGGAAACAAAAACCCGGCGAGGGTGGGGCACCTGTAATGATTCAATCGCGTTCGAGATACCAGGGAATGTTGATGACGATGATGCGGCGGTTGCCGCGCAGCAGCAGGATGACTTTGAGCATATCAGCGCGGCGGTTGTGGAGCAGGTTCTCCCACCAGTGGCGGACTACGAGCTCTGGCACTAACACGCAGATTTTTTGGACGCTTGACTCGCGCTCCGCTTTGAATACGTAATCGACCACTGGGCCCAGAACGTAGCGGTAAGGCGATTGCAGAATTTCGAGCTTGGGGACGCACTTGCCGGCGGCGCGCAAGGGAGCTACCACATCTTTTTCCCAATCCACACAGATCTCGTCCGGATCATCGGAGATTTGAACGTGGAGGCAGCGAATATCGGTGGACATGGAGAGCGCGAAGGAGAGAGCCTTCTCGGTGATGCGGCTCCAGCGGTCGATGGGAACTACGACGATGGGCTGGGTGATCTCGGCGGGGACGATGGGGCGGTCACAGGCGGTTTCGCGATCCACGTGGACGTAATGGCGCTTGACGGAGCGCATCAACAGGATCATGACAATGATCAGCAGTGCGGTGATCCATGCGCCTTCAACAAATTTGGCTACCAGGACAACGATGGCGGTGATGCCGGTGGCCACGGCGCCGAGTCCGTTTACAAACATGCGCATCGGATGGCCGCCCTGGCGCTTCCAGTGCATCACCATGCCGGCCTGGGAGAGGGTGAAGGCCATGAATGCGCCGATGGCGAAGAGGGGAATTAAACGGTCGGTGACGCCGCCGAAGAGGATGAGCAGCAGCGCAGTAAGCGCGACCAGTACGTAGATGCCCCAGGAGTAGAGCAGGCGGCGGCCGCGCAGCAGAAAGACGTGGGGCATGTAGTCGTCGAGGGCGATGGCGCGGGTGAGGCGGGGAAAATCGGCAAAGGCGGTATTGGCGGAGAGAGCGAGTACCAGAAGCACAGAGCCGATGGTTAGGTAATAGAACCAGCCGTGGCCCATCACGGCGCGGGTGAGCATGGAGAGCACGCTCTCATAGCCGGGTCCGCCGGGGTCAGTGGCGGCGATGCCGTAGGAGCGGCAGAGCAGGGCAATGCCGGCCAGCAGAACGGCGAGCAGGACGATGATGATGGTCAGGGTAATCTTGGCGTTCTTGCGCGTGTTGTCGCGGAAGGCCATTACGCCGTTGCTTACCGCCTCAACGCCGGTCATGGCGGTGCAGCCGGAGGAGAATACCTTGAGCAGCAACCACAGGCTGACGGCGGCGGTGGCGGCGGGGATTGCGGGCAGCGGAGTGACCGGGTGAGGATGGCCGGCGGAGTGGAAGACATTCCAGGCGCCGACGGCGATGACGATCAGCAGCGTGCCGGTGAAGAGGTAGGTGGGAATCATGAATACCACGCCGGTATCGTGGACGCCGCGCATATTCACGATGGTGAGAATGAACAGCACGCCAAGGCAGAGTTGCAAGGTATAGGGCTGCAAGTTGGGAGCGGCGGAGATTAGCGCGCCTACGCCGGCCGAGATGCCTACGGCAGCGGTGAGCGTGTAGTCGATCATCAGGGCGGCTGCGGCGAGGAGGCCGGCGCTTTCGCCAAGATTTTGCGAGGCCACGGTATAAGAGCCGCCGCCGTGGGGATAAGCTTCGATGGTCTGGCGGTAGCTGAAGTAGACGATGATCAGCAGGGCCACGATGGCCGCGCTGACGGGGACGATGTATTTGACGCCCATCAAGCCCAGCGGGAGGAGCAGGGTGAGCGCCGCTTCAGGGCCGTATGCGGCGGAGCTGAGGGCGTCGAGGCCGAAGACGGGAATGCCGGCGAGGGGGCCGATGTGCTCGGCGCGCTCCTCGCTGGTGGCTAGCGGGCGGCCGAAGAGCAGGTTGATTGCGTTTGTGGAAAAGGCCATGGGTTATTTTTCGGCGATGGGGAATTGGGTTGGAAAAAGCCGACGATGGAATTGTCTCATGGAGCGGCGGCTGGTGAGCGAGTTGGTCAATGCCGGGGCTTGGAGGAAGACGAGATCATTCGCGGCCGATCTTCATGAATCTCGTGGTGCAATTCGTCAATTTTTTCTCGGACTTGGCTTAAGGCTTTTTTGCCGACCGGCGTGATCCTGTAAACCCGCCGCTTTCGTCCGGCAACATTTTTGAGGGCAGACTTCAGCAGGCCGACGCGTTCCAGGGCGTGCAGGAGCGGGTAAAGAGTTCCAGGGCCGATACGATAGCCGTGATGGGCCAACTCCTCCATCATGGCCAGGCCAAAGATGGGCTCATGAGAAGCGTGCACCAGCACGTGAATGCGGATGAGTCCGGAAAAAAGTTGCCGTTGTTCCTTTAACACAAGATCAATATACTGCTGCCTGCGCGATTTTGGATTGGATATTATCGAAATTCGATATATGCTGTTCGAGACAGGCGGTTGCTACAAAGTGGATTCAGTGGATTTCGCGAGAGGGCACGGAGACCGATGAGGATTGCCGGCAGAGGCTCAAGGCTGGCGCTGCTGCTGATTTTGATTGCAGCCGCGTCAAAACTGTGGGCGCAGGGGCCTCCGTATCAAACCGACGATCCGGTACCGGTTGACCTGCATCATTACGAGTTCTACATCTTCGGCGGAGTGGACGGAACTCCGGCGGAGATCGACTCGACGGGGCCGGCCTTCGAATTTAATTGGGGCGCGATCAACAGGGTGCAACTGCACGCCATACTTCCCTGGGGAGGCGTTTTTCCGTCCAACAATCCCGTTTATCTGCCTGGGGGAACGGGGACGAGCGCGTTCGGACTGACCGATGCGGAGCTGGGCGTGAAGATTGCCATCATCAAAGAGACGAAACACTTTCCGCAGATTGGCACCTTCACCATGTTTGAAATGCCGACGGGAAGTTATAACAGCGGACTGGGCGTGGGAAAGGTCTGGTACAAGCTTCCCGTGTGGCTGCAAAAGAACTCCGGTAAGTGGCTCTTTGACGGGGGAGGCGGCTACCAGGTGGTTCCGCAGACGAATTATCGCGATTTTCCTTACACCGGATGGCTGGTAAAACGGGAGCTGAATGAGAGGCTTGAGCTGGGCGCCGAAATTTTTGCGCATGGGCGCGAAGGTTTTGCGGCGGCGCAGACCGGGCGCTCGGCGATGATCGACGTGGGGGGCTACTACCATTTCAAGCATCATCCCGACGAGCAGTTTTTGTTTTGCTACGGGCACTCAGTTGCCGGGCAGACTGAGAATTACGCCTATATGGGAATGTATTGGACCTGGGGAAAAGAAGAGAAGAAGACAGCAGCAAGAAATGACTGGATGCAGGGGCCGATGAGTCGAAATGGATTTTGAATGAAGTGCGGGAGACGGAGTTAAGAACGCTTCGCAACGGAGGTCGCATCGGATGGAGATTACTACGCGCAGTTTATGGACATTGATTCATGGAATGGGATTCGGCGCGCTTTACCTGCTGGCTTGTTCCGGCGCGCTGGTGGAGTTATTTCGACTTACTGCCAAGTCGGAAGCATTTGACTTGACTTCAGGGCATGAGCGCTTCATGAAGGCATATCTCCTCACGATGGTTGCGCTTGCATGGGCGGCTGTGCTGACCGGGACTTATATTATCTACCCGTGGTACCGGGCCGTGCCTTCGCTGGGAGCGACAGATCTTTCGATGTTCCCGCAGCGGCTGCTGATCTCCAGTCCGTCGACCAGCGGCTGGCACTCGCTGGGGATGGAGTGGAAGGAGCATATTGCCTGGCTTGTTCCTATCTCGATCACCATGGTCGCGTTCGTATTTATTAGGTACGGGCGTGAACTGAAGAATCACAGGCAGCTTCGCGCGGCGGTGCTTTGTTTTGCACTGGTTTCGTTTTTTGCCGCAGGTGTGGCGGGATTTTTCGGCGCGATGCTCAATAAGTATGCGCCGGTGCAGGGCGGGAAGACGATTCAACTGAGCCACGGAGGTGAGAAATGAACGGATCAGAACGGGTGGTTTCCACTGGAACTTCGGCAATCCAGAACGGTTCTGGTGCTGCTGCGATTCTTTCGGCGGGTCTTGGCTCTTTTGTTTTAGCTGTACTGGCCTTTGCGGGCGATAAGTCGGCGCTCATCAAGAGTTACCTGGTTTTCTATAAACCAACCGGGCCTCTTTCTGGAGTAACTACGACTGCCATACTTGTCTGGATTCTTACCTGGGCGATTCTGGAATGGCGTTGGCTCAATAGGACAGTTGCAGCGGGCCGCATATTTGCGATTGCTCTAGCATTACTGGGACTGAGCCTGCTTTTGACATTTCCTCCGGTGGTGGATCTTTTCTGATCGAGTGGGACAATTAATTTCTTAACTTGCGGGAACCGCTGCTTTGGGCAGGGTGAACTGGAATTGGCTGCCGTGGCCGGTGGTGCTTTCAGCCCAGATGCGGCCGCCGTGCTGCTCGACGATGCTGCGGCAGAGGGCCAGGCCGAGGCCGGTGCCGCCGAGGGCGCGGGAGTCAGAGGCGTCTCCCTGCTGGAAGCGGGCGAAGATGTGCTCGAGTTTTTCCGGGGCGATGCCGCGGCCCTGGTCCTCGACGATGAAACAGACTTCATTTTCGCCTACGGGTTGCGCGGCCAGGCGGATTTGCGTCTCGGGCGGCGAGAACTTGATGGCGTTGGCAACCAGTTCGTTGAGCACTTGCAGGATGCGCTCTTCGTCGGCTAGGACCTGTATTTTCGGAGCTTCAATGCGGAAGTCGATGTGAACCTGGCTGGCCGATGTGTGGGCGACGTCGGCGGCGCGGCGCAGAAGGTCAGTAGCTTCAACCGGCTGGCGATCGAGGGGGAGCTTTCCCCGTTCCACACTGTCGAAGTCGAGAATGTCGTTGACCAGGCGCACCAGGCGGTCGCAGTTGCCGATGGCCATATCGATCATCTGGCGCTGCTTTTCAGGGCGCTTGTCCAGCGTGCCGGAGGAGATGAGTCCCAGCGAGGCGCGCAACGAGGTGAGTGGGGTGCGCAGCTCGTGACTTACGGTGGAGATGAACTCGTCCTTCATCTTCTCCAGGCGGCGGCGCTCGGAGACGTCCTGGAAGGCTACGACCATGCCCGATATCTGGCCGTCCTCGATGAGCGGGTTGGCGCTGTACTCGACCGGGAACGAAGTGCCGTCGCGACGCCAGAAGACCTCATTGCTCATGCGGATGGGCTCGCGGCGGCGCAAGGCCTGGAGAATGGGGCTGGTGGAGCGGGAATAGGGCGTGCCGTCGGCGTGGCTGTGGTGGATGAACTGATGGACGTCGCGGCCGGTCAGCTCATCGGTGGAGTAGCCGAGAGCGCCGGCGCCGGCGTGGTTGATGAAGGTGAGGCGGCCGTCGAGATCGATGCCGTAAATGCCGTCAGCTACCGACTCAAGGATCAACTCGCGCTGGCGCGTGGCGATGTGCAGCGCTTCTTCGGCTTCGTGCTGCTCGGTTACGTCCATGCCGTGGTTGAGGACAAAGGGCCGCTCGCCGGGCAACTGCATGCGGCGGCTGCGAAAGGCGATGCGGCGGTATGCGCCATCGCTGCGACGGAGCGGCAACGCGCCCTGCCACTCGTCTTTGGTTTCGAGGGTGCGGAGGCAGTCCTGAAAAGTGGCCATGCCGGCGGAATCGAGAAGGTCGGTGACGGAGCGGCCGGTGAGGGCTTCAGTGCGGTAGCCGAGAGTTTCAGCGGTGAAGGCGTTCAGCGAGGTGAGACGGCCTTCCATAGAGCAGGTAAAGACGAAGCCCAGCGAGTTTTCAACCACCTCGCGGTAACGGGCTTCGCTGGAGAGCAGCGCCAACTCCGCCTGGCGCTGGTCGGTTACGTCCTGTCCGCTGACGATCAGGTACTGGATCTCGCCGGTCGGTCCCTGCAACGGGCGCAGGGTCCAACTGACGCGCCGGGTGTGACCGCCAGCTATTCGCCAGGCCGTCTCATGGGGGCCGGAGACCTGGCCTAATGCGGCTTCGCGCAGCTTCTCTTCGACCCAGGAGCGGTCTTCGGCTTGAAGAACGTCTTCGACAAAGAGGCGGCCGGCGGCGTCGGCCATGCTTAGGCCGGTCAATTGGGTGCAGGAGTAATTGAGACGCACCATGCGGCCGGCGGTATCGAGCACGGCTACTAGAGCGGGGACTGAGTCAAGAGTGGCGGCTACAAAGCATCGTTCGATAGCCAGGGCGCGCTCAGACCGCTGGCGGGCGCGCTGCGCTTGTTCCTGTGCGCGCATGCGGGCGTAGAGCTCCAGCCGCGTAACCGCCTGGCGGCCCAGAATCTCCAAAAGTGTAATGTGTTCCAGGTTGAAACGGTTGGGTTCGCGCGCCAGGACCGCCAATGTGCCGATGACTCGATGGTCCGAGGTGACCAGCGGCACTGCGACGTAAGAGCGGCAAGGCATGGCGCCGATCAGGTGGATTCCATCGGGAGGGAAGCGGGGATCCAATTCAGCATCCAGGATCAGGAGGGGTTCGCCCTTTTCAAGCATCCATTGGCAGGCGGTGGAAGAACGCGGCTGCTCGGCTCCCTTGAATCCAAAGCGCGATTTAAACCACAGGTGGTTGAAGTCCATCCAGCCTGTGTAGGCGTAGTCCGCGACGCATAAAACGGCGGAAAGCTCAGTCAATTCGTCCAGGGATGGATCGGGAATGCGATCGAAGAGGTCGAATTCAGAGCGGGATGTGAGTGCGTGGAGATCGCCGAGCTGTTGACCTTGCATCGCGCACATAAAGCACTCCATATCCAGCGACGGAGAGATCGCCAGAGACATCGGCACACTAACTCAATTTTCAGTATCGGGTAATCGGCGGAAGTTGGCTCTGACACAAAGATGGGATTTTGGGGCTTCAAGGATTACAACCTAGGTTACTCGAAAAGGCATACGAAAGATTCATTTGTGCATTACTAAAGAAACTTACGTTCGGTTACTACGGCGAGGACACTTCGGATATGCCGCACGTTGTCGTCGATGCATAGCTGAAGAGTTTCCTGTTCTATCAGTGGGTGGGGGGTAATTTGCAGCAGTCTCCGGCGGCTGCTGGTTCGTTGGCGCCCGCATCGAGTACCACTTTCCAATTGCCGTCGGGCTGTTTGCGCCAGATGGTGATATAGCGACCGGAGGTGGTGACGGTATTGCCGTTAACGTCTTTGCTGTGACCTTCGAAGTGGCCCCAGGTATAGCCGAAGTCGCCTGACGGCCCCATGGTGGCATCGGTCGGGGTCCAGGTAAGTTGGTAGACTTTGGGCGACCAGTTGGCGGATTTGGCGATGGCCACGCGGCCGACCAGAGGAGCTACGCCGTTGCCTAGCGCCACGCCGTCTTCGGCAAACCAATCGGCAAAGGCCGCGCCGCCGCGTTCGGCCACATCTTTGGCAAAGCGTGCTTCAAGGTCGAAGAGCAGAATCTTGCCCGGTTTTACGGTTGGGTCGGCGAGCGGGTTGGGAGCATCCGTGGCATCGCTGCCTTGTAACGGCAATTGGGCTGAAACATCCTGAGAAGCCACGCCTGACAGTATTCCCACCAGAACAACCGCGCCAAAAATTCCTCTTGAAAGCCCTGACACTTCTGCTACCCCCTCGTATGCGAAAAAGTCTATGCGCTCATCGTACAACGCCGGGTTGCGGGGCGCAGTGACGGGTGAGCGGCTGATTGACAGTCTCGGATTTAGGTTCGAGTTTATGCTTGTTGATCCCTGTCCCCATATGGCATATACTTATGTATATGCCAAGGTTTGGGAAGGGTCAAATGCAGCGCACAGCCAAAGTATTCATGAATAACCGGAGTCAGGCAGTCCGGCTTCCAAAAGACTTTCAGTTTTCTACCAGGGAGGTTTTTATTCGGAAGCAAGGGGACGAGGTGATTCTCTCCGCGCGACCCCAGGATTGGTCGGAACTTTTGAGTCCGGATGCCGCGGCCTCAAAGGAGTTTATGAAGAATGTTGAGAAATTGCCTGTTCAAGAGCGGAGATTCTGATGCCTCGCTACATGCTCGACACAGACATTTCGTCGTTCATCATGAACCGCTCCAGCGCGAACGCGATGCGGAGACTTGAAGCAACTGCGGTGGGAGATGTTTGCATCTCCGCGATCACACGGTCGGAGCTGATGTATGGGGTTGAGGTATCGCCGCGGATACTGAAGGATCAGCGGGCTCTGGAGATATTCCTGCGGCACATTGACGTTCTCGATTATCCGAGCGACGCTGCACTCGATTATGCCAAGATTCGCGCCGCTCTCAAGTTGAGTGGGACGATGATCGGCGCCAACAATCTGCTGTTTGCGGCCCACGCCCGCTGCATGGGGCTTACGCTGGTGACCAACAATACGCGGGAATTCAAGCGGGTTCAGGGGCTCACGGTTGAAAACTGGAGCTGAATGAGAACAAGATTTCTTTGTGCCGCGATTTGACCAATGCAAATGGAAATTGTTTGTTGGGACAAAAGCAGCAAGTTGGCCCCCGCTTACGGGGGACGAGCAAGTTGGCGGCGGCATTGCGGGAAGCAGTTTTATTCTCCGCGTGCGGGCGGAACTGGCGGACGACCGACAAGCCGGCAAGGCGATTATCTTTTATGAATCCGACTGGTAGCGGTGCAGGCGGCCAAGGCCGTTGAAGGCGGCTACCTTGTAGCACTCGGCCAGGGTGGGGTAGTTGAAGACGGTATCGACGAAATAGTCCACTGTGCCGCCCAGGACCATGACCGCCTGGCCGATATGAACCAGTTCCGTGGCGCCTTCTCCGATGATGTGCACGCCGAGAATTTTGCGCGTATCGCGATGGAAGATGAGTTTGAGCCGGCCTGTGGTATCGCCGCGAATCTGGCCTCGGGCGACCTCGCGGTAGTAGGCCATGCCGACTTCATAGGGCACATCCTCGTCGGTTAACTGCTCCTCGGTTTTGCCGATAAAGCTGATCTCGGGAATGGTGTAGATGCCGTAGGGATAAAAGCTGGGGTTGGATGTGGCGGGGCAGCCGAAGGCGTGGGCGGCGGCGATGCGCCCCTGCTCCATGGAGACCGAGGCAAGGGAGGGAAAGCCGACCACATCGCCGACGGCGTAGAGGTGCTCGACTTTGGTTTGATAGTGCTCGTCGACGGGGATGCGGCCGCGCTTGTCGGCTTCAATGCCGGCGGCGGCGAGGTTGAGGTCGTCGGTGGCTCCCTGGCGGCCTACAGCGTAAAGCAGGGCGTCGCCGGAGACTTTTTTCTTGCTTAGCAGGTTGGCGACCACGGTCGAGTCGGGGAGTTCCTCGACGCTTTCCACCTCTTCGCCTAGCCGGAGGGTGACGCGGTTGTCGCGCAGGTGATAGCTGAGGGCCTCGATAATTTCACGGTCGGCGAATTCAAGGAGGCGGTCGCGTTTTTCAATGAGCGTGACGCGAACGCCGAGGACGGCGAACATGCAGGTGTATTCGACTCCGACTACGCCGCCGCCGACCACGATGAGTGAGCGGGGCAGCTCCGGCAGGTTGAGGATCTGGTCGCTGTTCACAATGGTGCGGCCGTTGATGGGAACTTTGGACGAAGTAGCGGGCCGGGTGCCGACCGCGAGGATGATGCGATCGGCCTCGAGGGTGGTGTCGGCCGGCGGGCCCTCGACACGAACCTGGCGGGGATCGAGCAAACGGGCGACGCCATGGATCACGTCGATGCCATTGCGGGAGAGTTGGGAATCGGTTACGTCTACTTCAGTCTTGATGACGGCCTGAACGCGGAAGGCCAGGTCGGCCATGGTGATCTTTTCCTTGACCCGGTAATTGACGCCGTAGAGGGCGCGGTAGTTGTAGCCGGAGAGGTGGAGGACGGCTTCGCGCATGGTTTTGGAGGGGATGGTGCCGGTGTTGACGCAGACGCCGCCGACGAAGGAACGGGCCTCGACAACGACCACGCGTTTGCTCATTTTGGCGGCGGCCACGGCGGCACGTTGCCCGGAAGGCCCGGAACCGATCACGATCAGGTCATATTTTGTAGCGCTCATGCGCGTGTAACTCCGGAGGAATGCTAATGGATCTGGGTGCGTCAGGTGAAGGATGAAATGCGGAGAAGATCCTTAACCGGAGGCTACCATACGGCGGGCGGCGGCCGACAAGCCGGTGTGTAAATTTTGAGTGGCGGGAAGAGGGTAGAAGGAATTTGCGGGGCAGTGCAGAGGGTGATTTCGGGTGACTGGCTGTGGTCCCCAGCAACGAGTTTTCATCGCTGAGGACCACGGAGCGGACTAGGAGTGCGCTGTTCGCAAAGAGGGTACGTAAGACGGCTGCGAACGGCCGGAAAGGGTACCGCCCTCCTGGTTGACGCCTTCGAGGCGGAACTGACGGATGATGCCGTCCAGGTCGCTGGCCAGGGTGGAGAGATTTTTGAGGGCTTCGACGGCCTCTTCGGCGGCTTGCGCTGATTCGGCAGTGAGCTGGGAGATTTGGCTGGCGGACTCGGAGATTTCGCCGGAGGCGGAGGTCTGCTCGTTAGCCGCGGAGGCGATGAGATGAATCTGGTGCTCCACCTGCTTGGAGGATTCGATGATGTCTTCCAGGCTCTTGCGCGCGCGAGCGGTTTCCTGCATGCCGGTCTCGACGGCGGTGCGGCTGTCCTGCATCACCTGGAGGGTTTCGCGGGTTTCTTCCTGGATGCTGGCGATGGTGCCGGCGATCTCTTCGGTGGCTCCCTTGGTGCGTTCGGCCAGGCGGCGGACCTCGCCGGCAACCACGGCAAAGCCGCGGCCGTGCTCTCCGGCGCGGGCGGCCTCGATGGCCGCATTGAGGGCCAGCAGGTTGGTTTGCTCGCTGATCTCCTGAATGACGTTGACCACCTTGCCGATCTCTTCGGAGCGGTGGGCCAGCGAGGTCATCTTCTCAGAGACGGAGCTGGTGGCGGCGGCAATTTTCTCCATAGTGACGGCGGCGGCCTGCATGACGGCTCCGCCCTGATCGGCGGTATCGGCCGATACGCGGCTGGCGGCGGCGGCGCTCTCTGCGTTGTGGCTGATCTCACCGATGGTGGCGGTCATTTCCTGTGCCGCGGCGGCAATCTGATTGGTTTTGCTGGACTGGGTGTTGGCGTTGCCGGCACTCTGGACGGAACGGGCGCTGATTTCGGTGGTGGCGGAGGAGAGAGTATCGGCACCGTCGGCCACCGACTGGAGAACGGCGCGTATGGAGGCAACACTGGTGTTGAACGCATCGCCCAGGAGGCCGATCTCATCGGTTCCCGATACTCGGATACTTGCGGTCAAGTCTTTTTCAGCCATGGCTTGCACAGCGTTCTTCAGCCTGTTGATCCTGGGCGCAATTTCCCTGGTAAGGATCACGCCTGTGAGCGCGCAGAGCAGGACGATGAGGAGGGTGATCCCTGTACCGATCCAGATGGCTCGATAGCTGGCGCCGGTGACCGACTGGGACTCTTCCATGCCGATTTTCGCGTGAATTTGAAATCCACCTTCGGCAGCCGACAGAGCCTCATTCAGCGAAACCATCATGGCATCCGACGAGAGAAGATCCAATGCATCTCCCGCCTTACCTGCGACCAGCAGATCGATACCGCGATCGCTCGCATCCTGATACTTTTTGATGGCAGTAAGAAAGGCATGGTATTGATCGAGCTCTTGAGGAATGATGAGAGGCCCCATCGCTTTCAAAGCATCCTGGTATTCGGCGATGGCCTTCTGGCGCTTGCCGGTATGGTCCGCCGTGCATGCCGGGGTCTGGCAGAGCATCAGTTCGAGATCCTCACGCCGCTCAATGTTGACACGACTGCTGATGGTGCCGATGTAAATCAGCGAAGGGACATGTTTTTCGCTGATATCCGCGCTATTCACAGCAATGCTGCGGAGGGTGAGGCATGTGTAAACACCGAAGACAACGCAGAGGCCGCAAACGATGCCGAATGCGTAGGCAAACTTGTGCGAGATGGGAAGGTTACGGATCGCGGACATGCCGGGAGACCTTTCTGGAATGTTTCGTTGATCTCATCGGCGGGATAAGGCTGGACTTGAGTACTTTCGTTTCCGGCGGAGAGTCTCGGGCCACAGCGCGGAGTCACTCGATTTCCAACCGCAGATGCAGCGGCGGTCCTGCAATGTCTCCCGGAACTGTACAATTCGGGCGAATCGGTTCAAAAGGGGAAATTTCGATTGGAGGAATTGACTCGCGATCGCCGCCTACGCATGTCCTGGCGGCGGCGTTCTGTAGGCTCACAATGGCTTCGACATCACGATGCAATGACATTCGACGCCGGGTTTAATCGGGCGGGTGGTGTGAAATTCCTCGGTTCCGGTCTCAACGAAGCCAAATTTGCGATAAAGGGGCGGCAGCTCGGGACGCTGGCTGAGGACGGTAATATCAACGGCTTCACAGCCCTGGCGACGAAGATGATCCTCGGCTGCTTCAACGAGCAGGCGTCCCAGGCCTGCTCTCTGGTGCGCGGGGTCTACGGCGAGTTGCCCGAGGTAGCCGCGGGCGCCGCGAACTTCGGTATATACAGAGCCGAGAAGGCGTGCGGAGCTGTCTTCGGCGAGGAGAATATTACCTTTGCTCATCATGGCGGCAAGACGAACTTCGTCGGTGCGCGTGCCTTCAAGGAAGGCTTCGATGGAGAAGGCGGAGTTGATCAACGGAATCAGGCGGGGACGGTCGATTGCGGTCGCTGTACGGAGGCGCAGCCCGGATAAATCAAGGGAGGATGTGGTGGTCATAGGTGAATGGGCCTAGAGGGTTATTTTCGCATGAACATCCGGAAGATCGTTTTCTGCCGCACCAGGGAAAAATAATCAGAGCGGGCAGGTGCATTGACGGGCGAGTGCCTTCGCTTTAGGCTCAAAGAATGGAATTTAAGGTAAGCGAACTGGAGCGGGAGCCAATCGAGTTCGACCTGGAACTTGCTCCGGGTACGGTGGATTTTGGCGAAGAAGCCGAGCAGAAAGGGCTGCTGGCCGCAGCCGGGCAGGCCGAGGTTCTGCACGAGCACCGCGGACCCAGGGATATTGTGGCCGACATCCGGCTGAAGGGGCGGTTTGAGGGGAAATTTGAGGTTCCGTGCGCGCGTTGCGTGGAGCCGGTAGAGATTTCTCTCAGCGCGGAATTCGACCTGATCTTCCGGCCCGCGGGGGCGGACGCCGAGGCTCCGGAACGGTCGATTACTGCGCCGGAGACGGAAATCGGTTATTATCAAAAGGACAGTCTTTGGCTTGAAGATGTGCTCCGGGAGCAGGTGCTTTTGTCTCTGCCGGTGAGGACGCTGTGCAAGCCGGACTGCAAGGGACTTTGCCCGCGCTGCGGTGCGAACCGCAACATTCAGCCGTGCAACTGCGAAGAGGGTCCGAGCGACCCCCGCTGGGAGGCATTGGCTGGGCTTCGCGGCCGGATCAAGTCCTGAGAGATCATCCTCCAGAGAACCCCAATTGAGGGTGCTCCGGCGCAGCCGGAAGGCTGCCAAGGGGCTTTGCGCGCTGGGGACTGCTCTGAAGCCGGCCGGGTGCGGGCTTTAGAGACGAAAGGAATTCTTGTCATGCCTAATCCGAAGAGGCGCCACTCGACGCGCCGCACCGCATTACGCCGCAGCCACGACTTTTTGACCGCCGTGGGAGTGTCCGAGTGCCCCAACTGTCACGAGAAGAAGCTGCCCCATCGCGCCTGCCCCAAGTGCGGAGCGTACAAGGGCCGCGCTGTTCTGGACATCAAAGAAGCAGCCAAGTAAATCCCAGAGCCCATGCTCATCGACATCGCGCTTGACGCCGTCGGCACCGACAAAGCTCCAGAGCCGGAGATTCGGGGGGCGATTCTCGCCTGTCGCGCCCTGCCTGTGCGGGTCCACCTGATTGGACCCGAGGCGGAGTTGCGCGATCTTCTGGACGAGCATCTTGAAAATGAGGATTTGCCCATCGTCATCCACCATGCCTCGGAACGGATCGGCATGGAGGAGAAGGCGGTGCAGGCGGTTCGTACCAAGAAAGACAGCTCCATACGCGTGGGTCTGAAACTGGTGCGCGACGGCAAGGCAGCCGGCTTTGTGACCGCGGGCAACACCGGGGCGGCCATGGCCACGGCCAAGATGGTTCTGGGCGCCCTGCCGGGGGTGGATCGTCCGGCGCTGGCTACTCCCATGCCCA
>Ga0224555_1000245_pt1 | contig 81146 bp, 62 predicted proteins | sample 714S23034metaG_FD_180687 | JGI IMG/M metagenome (GOLD analysis project Ga0224555, IMG submission 180687) | Peat soil microbial communities from Stordalen Mire, Sweden - 717 S2 30-34 | ecosystem: Environmental > Terrestrial > Soil > Wetlands > Peat | place: Sweden: Norrbotten County, Stordalen... | reverse complement strand
CGCTCGGACTACCTTCACTGTTCGGGAACTACTAGCGTAACTTCTCGAACCGCCGTGTACGGACCCGTTCGCACGGTGGTGTGGCAGGGGTCGGCAGGCGACTGCCGCCCCTATGCCGATCAAACGCTTTTATCATGACCTGACGGAATTGGACTACAGGTGAACCCTCACCCTTTTCGCCGGTCTTTCAAGAAAAGACCGGCGAAAAGACGGGAGCCCGAATTCCAGCTTCAGTTCTTCGCTTGCTGCGCCACCAGCATGGACTCAAGAATCTGATCCGAAACTTCCCTTACAGCCGAAGGCGTGTGGGACAAAAACAGCGTGTTGGTCTTGTCGTTTTCGCCAATGGACTTCAGCGTGTCGAAGTATTGCGTGACCAGCACTAACTGCATCACATCTCGCGAAGACGCTCCATCCACCACCTTCTGAAACTGTTCGATGGAAGTCTGCAACCCTTCGATGATAGCCTTGCGCTGATTGGCTATACCCTGGCCTTGCAGAGCCTTGCTCTCTGCCTCGGCTTCGGCCTTCTTGACAACCAGAATCTTTTCCGCCTCGCCTCGCGCGTTGGCCGCTACCTGTTCGCGCTGCGCCGCGTTGATGTCGTTCATGGCCGACTTTACTTTCTGATCCGGAACGATATCGGTCACCAGCACATTCACAATCTCGAAGCCAAAGGTAGCCATGTCCGCATCGAGTTCCTGCTTGACCGCCGCGGCGATTGACGATTGCGACGCGAAGACCTCATCCAGCGTCATACCCGGCACGTGGCCCAGAATCACCTGCTCCACATAACTCTTGATCTGCGCCGTCGGATCAGACAACTTATAAAACGCATCGTAAACCTTTTCCGGGCGCACGCGATTCTGCACCGAAATCGGAATGGTGACGAACACATTGTCCTTTGTCTTGGTCTCCATGGTCAGCGAAATCTGATTTACGCGCAGACTTACCATGCCGGCAACCGTGTCGAAGAACGGACGCTTCCAGTTCAAGCCCGGATCGGCGGCGCGAAGAAACTTGCCGAAGCGCGTGATCACGGCCACCTCAGCCGTGTTCACGGTAAAGAAGCTGCTCAGAATCAGAATAAGAAAAATGAGAACCAGCGCCCCCAGCGGGATCAGCCACATGACGTCCATTCAGTTCCTCCGCTGCCTCATTTAGAAGCAACGGAGAATTATACAGGAGCACGATAAATGTGCTGTGACGCGTGTAAATAAGTGCAATCCAGAGAAAATTGTTTGCGATGATTCTGGCCCAATTGCTCATGGATTCGACAGAAGCAAAATGCATTAATTTCAATCCTCGTCCAAGCGCCCCGTTTCTACTGTTTCTCCCTCCAGCGCTGCGCCATACGCACAACCACAGCCGTCCGAGCCAGCGCTATTCGTCTCCCTTGTCGCAAGATTCCGTGTCCCGCATTTTCTCTATAGACGGTCAATGCCGTAGACTTCAATGAACGGATGCAAGAGCACATTGAAAACCTCGTAAAGCTGCAAGCGGTAGAGTTGGAGCGAACTCGCCTGGCCCAGGTTGCCCGCGCCCTGCCGGCTGAAATCGCCGAAGCCCAGGCTGCCCTCACCGCCGCCGAACGCCAGGCCGGCGAGGCTTCAGCCGCCCTCAGCCGCGAAGAATCGCTCCGCAGCCGCCTCGATCGCGAGATCACCGCCCACCGCCAGAAGGTCGTCCGTTATCGCGCCCAGCAAGACTCTCTCACCACCTCCGCCCAGGCCGATGCCGTCGAACACGAGCTTCACTTTGCCGAGGCCGAGGCCGAGCGCCTGGAAAACGAGGAGTTTGCCAGCCTGGAACGCACCGAAGCCCAAGAAGCCGCGCTTGCCGCCGCCCGCGCTCGGGTCGAGTCGCTTGCCGCCGCCCTCGACAATACCCGCGAACGCATCAGCCTTCGGCAGGCCGAAGTCGTCCGCCAGCAGGCCACGCTCACAGCCGAGCGCGAAGCCATCCGACCGCTTATCGGCACCGAGTGGATCATGCGCTTTGATCGACTCTGCGCCTCCCGCGGCACTGGTCTCGCCCGCGTTGAAAATATGCAGTGCACCGGCTGCCGCATGGGCGTCCGGCCCCAGATGTGGAACCAGCTTCGTGAAGGCGAGTTGCTCACCTGCGACAGTTGCAACCGCCTGCTCTACTGGGACCCGTCGATGGCGCCCGATCCAGCACAACAGCCAGGCGCCAAGCCCAAACGCAAAACCGCGAAGCCCCTGGCGCCAGAGGACTAGGGCCTCTCTTCCCTGCTAACCTTTCCTATGGACGGTTGCCGTATTGAACGGTGGCACCCAGGGAGCAGCTCGTGAAGCGCATCTGCGTGGACATGGATGAGGTCATGGCGGACACTCTCGCCGAACACCTTCGCCGCTACAACCAGACCTTCGACGAGGACGTTACCCCCCAGGACCTGGCCGGCAAGGGACTCTGGGAGATCACGCCCGTCGACCGCCAGCAGCAGCTTCGCGCCTTCCTCGACGCAGAAGACTTCTTCGAGGACCTGGCCCTCATGCCCGGCTCTCAAGCCGTGCTCGAGCAACTCTCCGCGCGCTTTGAAATCTTCATCGCCACCCAGGCTATGGCCGTCCCCAACTCCCTCGGCTCCAAGTACCGCTGGCTGCAGCGCCACTTTCCCTTCATCCCTCCCACGCACTACGTCTTCTGCGGCGACAAATCCATCCTCCGCGCCGACTATCTCATCGACGACCTGCCCAAGAACCTTCTCCGCTTCCAGGGCCAGGGCCTGCTCTACACAGCCCCCCACAACCTCACGGCCACCGGCTTTTTACGCGTAGATAACTGGCAGCAGGTCGCCGACTACTTCGCCACCCAGGCCGGCTAGACCCTCCGAGCCTTGGCCATAAGGCTAGATTCTTCCGGCAGGATTCCTCGCGGATTTCCCGGTCACTTTCAAAATCCAAATGCGACGGAATTGCTCAAGCACTTTGTACTCAATGCCGGAGGAACTCCCGCAAACATTTAGACTAAAGAAGCTATGAGCACACTGAAAGCCGTTCGCGGCACGCGCGACCTGTTGCCGCCGGAGACCGCGCTTTGGAACCGCATCGAGGCCACCGCGCGAGACGTTTTTGCCCGCTATAACTTTGGCGAGATTCGCACGCCTGTCTTCGAAGACACGGCGCTCTTTGCCCGCGGCGTGGGCGAGGAAACCGACATTGTCTCGAAAGAAATGTACACCTGGGAAGATCGTGCGCGCGCGCAGTCGGAGAAGACGCAAACGCTCACCCTGCGCCCTGAAAACACCGCCGGCGTGGTCCGTGCGTACATCGAGCACGGATTGGGTGAGAGCGGCCAGTTGCAGAAGCTCTATTACATCGGGCCGCAGTTTCGCCGCGAGAGGCCGCAGAAGGGCCGCTACCGGCAGTTCTCGCAGATCGGCGCAGAGGTCATCGGGCCACCATCGGCGGGCAGCGAATCGCCGTTGCGCGACGCTGAAGTTCTCGAAATGCTGGCCACGCTGCTCGACGAACTGGGCATCACCGGCTGGACGTTGGAGCTGAACTCCGTTGGGTCGGCCGCCGACCGCGCACGCTACAACGATGCTCTGCGTGCCGCTCTCGTCCCCGTGGTTTCGCAAATGTGCGCGGATTGCCAGCGGCGCGCCGTCACCAATCCACTGCGCGTGCTGGACTGCAAGGTGCCCGCAGACCATCCGATCATTGAGACGCTGCCGGTGATTGCTGATTCTCTCGACGAGGCCTCACGCACGCACTTTGCTGCGGTGATGGCGGCTCTGGATGCGGCCGGCGTTCCTTACACGCGCAATCACAGGCTGGTGCGCGGACTGGACTATTACACGCGGACCACCTTCGAGTTCACTCACGGCGGCCTGGGTGCGCAGAACGCACTGCTCGGCGGCGGACGCTATGACGGCTTGAGCGAGATGCTCGGCGGACCCCGAGCTCCGGGCATCGGCTTTGCCATGGGCGAAGACCGGCTGGTGCTAACCTTGTTAACAACTCTCAACCAAGAGTCTGCCCCACCGCAGGTGGCGGAAGCTTACATTGCGCCGCTGGGCGACGGCCTGAACGCCGCAGCTTTGGTTCTGGCCCGCGAACTGCGCCATCAGGGCCTCTGGATCGAGCTGGGCGATGGCGGCTTTCGCCTCAAAAAATCCTTTGAAGCTGCCGACAAGACCGCCCGCCACATCATCATACTTGGCGAAGACGAGCTGAAATCCGGTATTCTGACAGTGAAGAACTTCTCCACAGGCATACAGACAAAGGTTCCTCGCACGGAGCTGGCCGTCTTTCTTTCCACTCCCGCAAGCGAATAGAGGATACAGGTAGTGCTCGATTTTCAAGGAAATCTCGAACGGACACATCATTGCGGCGAATTGCGCGCCACGAACGCCGGCCAGCAGGTTGTTTTAATGGGCTGGGTAAATCGCCGCCGCGATCACGGCAACCTGATCTTCCTCGACCTGCGCGACCGCACAGGCATTGCGCAGATCGTGCTGGACAAGGAGCTGATCCCCGACGGCCACGCGAAGGGCGAGCAGGTCCGCCCGGAGTACGTTGTGGCCGCAGTGGGCAAGGTGCGCCTGCGCTCGGCCGACGCCATCAATCCAAAAATGCCGACCGGCGAAATCGAGATTGAAGCGACCGAGTTGCGAGTGTTGAACGACACGCGCCTGGCGCCGTTTTCGCCCTCCGAAGAAGCCATTCAGAATGAAGAGGTCCGCCTCAAGTATCGCTATGTGGATCTGCGCCGCCCGGAGATGCAGCGCAACTTCCGCCTGCGGCACGACATTACGCTGGCCATCCGCGACAACCTCAGTCAGCAGGGTTTTCTGGAAATCGAAACGCCCATCCTCACCAAGTCCACGCCCGAGGGCGCGCGCGATTTTCTGGTACCCAGCCGCGTGCATCCGGGCGAATTCTTTGCGCTGCCGCAGTCGCCGCAGATCTTCAAACAGATTCTCATGATCTCCGGCTTCGATAAGTACTTCCAGATTGCCCGCTGCTTCCGCGACGAAGATTTGCGCGCCGACCGCCAGCTTGAGTTCACGCAGGTTGATCTGGAGATGAGCTTCCCGCGACAAGAGACGGTCTTTGGCGTGGTCGAGCAGTTTCTTGCCGCGGGTTTTGCGGCCGCTGGAGTCACGCTGCCCACGCCTTTTCCGCGCGTCAGCTACGACGACTCGATGCGCCAGTACGGCTCCGACAAGCCGGACCTGCGCCTGCCCGAAATCACAGATGTGCGTCCGGCCTTCACGGATGCGGCTCTGGCCACGCTGCAAATCGATCCCGCGCTGCCCGTCGTTGCCTTCCGCATTCCCAATGTTGGCGAACTGAGCCGCAAGGAGCGCGAAGACAACCATCCGCTCTTTGATTTGAGCAAGGGCGCAAAGTTCATTGACGACTTCAAGCGATTGGCCAAGGGCTTTCCGGAGGCCGCCGTCAAGGTGCGCGAACTCGTGGGCGCCGCCGAGGCCGACTTCGTCATCATCGTCGCCGGCGACCCGGCCCATCCGGTAAAAGCCAGCGACACCAAGTTCGCCGGCCGGCTGAGCGAACGCGAGATCAACGTCTACTCGGCGGCAGGCAACTTCCGCACTGAGTTGGCCAGGAAATACGCCGACCGGCACGGAGCCTTTGCTGTTACTGAAAAGGCAGTCCAAGACTCTAACGCACAGAGCGCCGGGAAGTGCGTCGACGGTGCGGCGGCCTTTCATCCCATCTGGATCACCGACTTTCCCATGTTCGAGTACGACCTGGCAACGGCCAAATGGATGCCGGCGCACCATCCGTTCACCGCACCGCACGAAGCTGATATGAAAAACCTGGTCACCGACCCGGCCAGCGTGCGTGCGAATTGTTATGACCTGGCGATGAACGGCCTGGAACTCGGTTCCGGGTCCATCCGCATTCACCGCAAAGACGTGCAGCAGCAGATCTTCCAATCGCTGGGAATCAGCGACGAAGAAGCTCGCGCACGCTTCGGCTTTTTCCTCGACGCTCTGGAGTACGGCACCCCGCCCCACGGCGGCATCGCGCTCGGTCTCGACCGTATCGTGATGTTGCTGGCCGGTGCGCCCAGTCTACGCGAAGTGATCGCCTTCCCCAAAACGGCCAAGGCTGTTGATCTGATGGTGGACGCGCCCACTGCGGCCACAGAACAGCAATTGAAGGAACTGCACATCCGGGTGGCGCTGAAGAGTTAGCGCCTGAGGACGACGGGCGGCTTGCGGGCTGGTGGCTGCATTGAACAGGCATCCAAACTATTGTGCCCCCAGTAGCGCGACCGCGCCCCGGTGATTGCCAATCCGTGTAAACTGGGCTGCGGGAGAGTTACCTTGTCCACTTCAGAGGTTCGCTATGCGGTTGCCATGGTTTCCGATTGCGGCAGGAAGCGCCCTTCCAACGAAGATGCATTCGGCGTCTCAGCCGAGCACGGAGTCTATGTTGTCTGCGACGGCATGGGCGGCGCAGCGGCTGGAGAGGTAGCGAGTGCGCTTGCCGTCGATGTGGTGGTGCGCCTGCTCAGCAGCCGGGCTGATGCCGAGTCAGTGGCAGCGCTGCTTGATGATGTGGTTAAAGGGGCCATCCGCGCCGCCAATGAGATCATCCACTCCCGTGCGCAACACGACCCCCAACTCTACGGCATGGGCACCACGCTGGTTGGCCTGGTGACCGAAGGCCGTCGCGTACTCGTCTTCAACGTGGGCGACAGCCGCTGTTACCGTATGCGCAATTCCGCTCTGGTCCAGATCAGCCAGGACCACTCTCTGGTCGAGGAGCAGGTCCGCATGGGCCGCATCACGCACGCCGAGGCCCTCCGCTCTCCACATCGCAACGTGATTACCCGCGCTCTGGGCACAGAGAGCGGCGTTGAGCCGGATCTGTTCGAGTTAAAGGCCGAGGCGGGCGATCTCTTTCTGCTTTGCTCCGATGGGTTGACCGGCGAACTCCCCGACGAGCTGATTGAGTCGATGCTGGCCGCCGATCTGTCGCTCAATGAACTCTGCACACGCCTGGTGGACGCCGCCAACCGCGCCGGCGGCCACGACAACATCACATGCCTGCTGGTCCGCGCCGAGAGCTAATGTCTTTTTACTTTCTGAAAGAGCAGTACCAGCGGCAAACAGAGTAGAGCGAGCACAGCCAGCAGCCGGAAGTTATCCGCATAAGCCAACAATGCGGCTTGCTGCTGCACGCTTTGGTAGAGCGCGCCCAGAGCCTTTTGATGCGCGGTCACCATGTCCGCTCCCTGCGAGAAAAGCCTTGCCTGCAGGCCGCGAACGAATGTTCCCTCGACAGGATTTCCCGCGCCGGCGTTGGCCGCCAGATAGTTCTGATGAATCTGGGAGCCGCGGACCAGCATGGTTGTGATGCTGGCGATGCCGATTGATCCGCCAATGTTGCGCATCAGGTTATAGATGCCTGTAGCATTGCCCATATCCTGCTTGCGCAGGCGGCTCAGGGTCATGGTGGTGAGCGGAACCCAGATGAAGCCCATGGCGAAGCCATTGACCACGTTCGGCAGAACAACCGACGACATGCCGATTTGCAGATTGACATGGCCCAGCATCCATGTGGAAACGCCGAGCAGGGTAAAACCGAAACACATCAGCCAGCGGCCATCGATGCGCCGCACGAGTAGGCCTACCACGATCATGGAAACCATTGAGCCGAGACCGCGCGGACTCACGGAGAGGCCGCTTTGCAACGCCGAATATCCCAGCAAGGTTTGCAGAAACAAGGGCAGCATGGCCGTGACGCCATAAAGAACGAAGCCGTATGTGCAGGTAATCAGCGTTCCCACGGCAAAGTTGCGATCGAGGAGAATGCGCAATTGTACGATCGGTTCGTGATCGGTGAGTTCGCGAATGATGAAGGCGACGAGCGCTGCCGTGGAGATAGCGGCGGTCCAGCAGACCCAGGGAGCCGCGAACCAATCCGCCTCCTGCCCCTTGTCCAGCACCAGTTGCAGAGAGCCCAACCAGAGCGCCAACAGGCCAAAGCCGAGATAGTCGATTGCCCCCCTGAATACCTTGCGCAGATAAGGAGGGTCTTCGACGTAGAGGTTGACCAGGAAAAGCGCCAGCAGTCCCACGGGCAGATTGATGTAAAAAATCCAGCGCCAGGAAAAACTGTCGGTGATCCAACCGCCAAGGGTGGGGCCGATGACCGGGGCGACAATAACGCCGATTCCATAGGCGGCCATTGCCGTGCCGTGCTGGCGGGGCGGAAAACTTTCCAGCAGGATGGACTGCGCCAGCGGCTGCATTCCGCCGCCGCCGATGCCTTGCAACACGCGGGCCACAATCAGCATGGGCATGGTCAACGCCACGCCGCAGAGCAGCGAAGCCACGGTAAACACGACGATAGAAAGCAGCAACAGCCGCTTGCGCCCGATGCGCCGCGCAATCCATCCCGCGGCGGGCAGCATGATGGCATTTGAGACGAGGTAGCTGGTCAGAACCCAGGTTGATTCATCGGTCGAGGCGGAGAGATTGCCCGCGATGTGCGGTAGAGCTACGTTGGCCACTGAAGAATCGAGCACCACCATGAAGGTCGCCATCATCACCGATGCGGCAATCATCCACGGATTTGCCTCGGGCTTCCAGGCGTGCTCTTCGGCCTCCGTAAGGCTCCGTATATTACTGGTGGTGCTCATCCGGCTGTCTATCGCTTTCGTTCCGCGGGGTGGCTGCCGGCGGCCATAACCAGAGTCCCGCAGAAAATCTCTCTAACTATTATGCGCGTTTATTTGCGGCGCGCGACTTCCCCACCGGTCCATGTACGATGGGTATAGACCGCTCATGATAGACACCAAAAATCTCTCCCCTGAAATCCTTCTTCACATTGCGAAAACGCTGAACGTCCCACTTCGCGGGCTGGTTGCCGTTATCGAACTGCTCGACGGCGGCGGAACCGTCCCGTTTATCGCGCGCTACCGCAAGGAAGCCACGGGCAATCTGGATGAGGTGCAGATTCTCTCGATTGAAGAAACGCTGGCCTACTTTCGCGACCTTGCCAGTCGGCGCGAGACCATCCTGGCCTCCATCGCCGAGCAAGGCAAGCTGACCGATGAGTTGAAGGCGCGCATCGATGCCTCGCTTGACAAAGCAGAGCTCGAAGACCTCTACCTTCCCTACAAGCCCAAGCGCCGCACCAAGGCCACAATTGCGCGCGAGAAAGGGCTGGAGCCGCTGGCCGCATACCTGTGGGCGCAGCAGAATTCCGGCCAATCGCTGGAGACTTTTGCCGCGACATTCGTCAATGCGGAGTTGGGCGTGGCCACAGCGGATGAAGCCCTTGAGGGCGCGCGTCACATTGTTGCCGAATGGATCAGCGAAGACGCCGATCTGCGCAAGGCTCTGCGCCAACTGGTCTTTGACGAGGGCATAGTCGTCAGCCGAAAATCCACTGACGCGGTGGACGAGCAGGAAAAGTTCAAGATGTACTACGAGTACTCCGAGCCGGTAAAGACGATTCCCTCGCATCGCATGTTAGCCATACGGCGCGGCGAAGCTGAAAGTATTCTTTACTTCCTCATCGAAGTCGAGCCGGAACATGCCATCTCGATTCTTCAACGGCACGTGTTGCGCCAATCGGGCGACTGGACGCGCCAGCTCGAGATGGCCATTGACGATGCGTGGAAGCGATTGCTGAACTCATCCATTCAGGGCGAGATTCGCCTTGAACTGAAGCGGCGCTCCGACACCGAGGCCATTCGCGTCTTCCGCGACAATCTTTATAACTTGCTGCTGGCGCCGCCGGCCGGACCTATCTCCGTGTTAGGCATCGATCCGGGTTTGCGCACCGGCTGCAAAGTTGCGGTTGTCGATGAGACGGGCAAGCTGCTGGCGCACGATGTTTTCTATTTGCACACCTCCAAGCACGGCAATGCCGAGGCAGCGCCGAAGCTGGAAGCGCTGCTGCGCAAGCACAATGTGAGGGCCATCGCCATCGGCAACGGCACCGCATCCCGTGAGACAGATGCATTTGTGCGCGAGTTCTTACGAGAAAAGAAAATAGAAGGGATTTTTTCAGCAACTGTAAGTGAGTCAGGCGCAAGCATCTACTCTGCCTCCGCAGTCGCGCGCAAGGAGTTTCCCGATCTTGACCTGACTGTGCGCGGCGCAATTTCCATTGCCCGCCGCCTCCAGGATCCGCTCTCCGAGTTAGTCAAGGTCGATCCGAAGTCGATCGGCGTTGGCCAGTACCAGCACGATGTGGACCAGCGTCAGCTTCAGGAATCGCTGGAAACAGTAATCGAAAGCTGCGTCAACAAGGTCGGCGTGGATTTGAATACTTCATCGTGGACACTGCTGCGTTTCGTCGCCGGCATCACGGAGCGCGCCGCGCTGAACATTGTCAGCTTCCGCAACGAGAAAGGCAGCTTCCGCTCGCGCATGCAAGTCATGGAAGTGCCAGGCATCGGCCCCAAGACCTTCGAGCAGGCTGCGGGTTTTCTGCGCATCCGCAACGGCGATGATCCGCTGGACGGGACTGCCGTTCATCCCGAATCTTATCCCGTGGTGGAGCAGATTGCAACGTCGCTTGGAACTACCGTGAAGGCCATCATTCAGGAACCGCAACTGCTGGAGAAAGTGGATCGCAGCCAACTGTCCGCCGGCGCTTACACGGTCAACGATATTCTGGCCGAGTTGCAGAAGCCGGGGCGTGATCCCAGAGACAAATTCGTCGCGCCCAGCTTTGACGAGGGCGTGCGCGAGATCGCCGACGTTGAGGCGGGCATGGTGCTCGAGGGCGTGGTGACAAACGTGACCAAATTTGGCGCCTTCGTCGATATCGGCGTTCACCAGGACGGGTTGGTGCACATCAGCGAACTTTCCAACCACTTCATCAAAGAGCCGTCCGAAGCCGTGAAAACCGGCCAGATTGTCAAAGTCAAGGTGCTTGCAGCGGACACGAAAGCCAAGCGCATAGCGCTCTCCATCAAGCAATTGTCCGCGCCAGTCGCGCGCCCCGCCACAAGGTCCGCGACGAAACAGGAGAAGCCAGCCTCAAGGCCGCAGCCCACCATGGATGAAAAACTGGCTGCGCTCTCGATGAAGTGGAAGTCGCGGTAGCGCGCCGATTGGCCAGACAGAGCCCGGAAGAAATCAGCACCTGGAGCTGATCATCCGTATAAAAGGAATCCATAACGAGCAAATTAGAAGACTATGATTATTGCGATGGTGAATCTTGCCGATAGGGAAAGAGTTCGCCAGCGTAGTCGGAGGAAGACCGATGAAAGACAAGCACAAAAAAGGTCATCATGGCGCGGAGGGGGAAGACGCCGCTGCAAACCACAACAAGCACGGCGGAGACCTGCCGTCGCCGGCGCCGGTAAATTCAAAGACACTGTACCTCGGCAAAGACTGCGACTATGAGCGCGAACTGAGCCGGCTGCAAGTGGAGCTTGTCAAGCTGCAGGAGTGGGTTCGCCAGGAAAAGTTGCGCGTAGTGGTGCTGTTTGAAGGGCGCGACGCGGCGGGCAAGGGCGGCGCCATCAAGCGAATCACCGAGTCGCTCAATCCCCGCGTCTGCCGCGTGGCGGCGCTCACCACGCCCACCGAGCGCGAGACAACGCAGTGGTACTTTCAGAGATATGTTGCCCACTTGCCGGCGGCGGGTGAGATGGTGCTTTTTGATCGCAGTTGGTACAACCGGGCCGGCGTCGAGCGCGTGATGGGATTCTGCACCGAGGCGCAATACCTTGAGTTCATGCAGAGCTGTCCGGAGTTCGAGCGCATGTTGCAGCGCTCGGGAATTCGCCTGATCAAGTACTGGTTTTCCGTTAGCGACGAGGAGCAGGAGCGGCGCTTTCAGGACCGCATGAAGAATCCCACCAAGCGATGGAAGCTCAGCCCCATGGACTTGGAGTCGCGCAAGCATTGGGCCGACTACTCGCGCGCCAAGGACGAGATGTTCGCGGTGACCGACACCAAGCTCTCTCCGTGGTTTGTGGTGAATGCGGAAAACAAGAAATGCGCGCGGCTCAACGTCATCCGGCATCTGCTCTCTCAGTTTGCTTATCGCGATCTGACGCCCGCGCCACTGGAATTGCCGAAGCTGAAAAAGTCGAAATACGTCCGTCCGCCCATACAGGAACAGAACTTTATTCCGCAGGTTTACTGGCAGGAATCACCAAAAAAATAGCATCGCCCGTCGCACGGCTCCCGTTGCAGCCGGAGCTGTGTGACGAGTCGGCGCGGCTCCATGTGCGCCGCATAAGGGCTTGCGGCCGACAAAATATATAGGACTCTTCGGCGCCTGCATTCGCCATGTCCGAGTGCGCATCTTCCATGGGCGGTCTCGCGGCCGCCCGGGAGCAGGACCAACCGTTGGTCTAAATCCCTAAAGAATTCCCTTGGCATTCTTCTGGTTTGCTTGCTAAAAACACAATCGTTCGTGTTCTAAACGAACGCTCATTCCCCGAAACCATGCCCAAGATAGCCAAGCAGCGAGTTGAACAGAACCGCAGCCAGATTGAGCAGGCAGCTCTAAGCCTGTTCACGCGCCAGGGATTTCATGGCACCAACATCCGCGATATTGCCGAACTGGCGCAGGTTTCCACCGGCGCCATTTACACCTATTTCCCCACCAAGGACGCGCTCTTCGAGAGCGTGGTTCACAGCTATGAGAAGCGTATCCGCGCCTGGCGTACGAAGAAGGTCAAGAACCTGGGACCGCCTTTTTCCAAGCGAAGCCTGGGTCTGCTGGCTGCGGAGATCCGGTCGTTTGTTTCAGAACACGCTGACTATTGGAAGTTGATGTACATCGACGTAGTGGAGTTCAACAATCGCCATTTTGCGTCAAGTTTTCACAATGTGCCGGAACAGTTCAAGTGGAGGCTTGACGCGGAATTGAACGAGGTTTCGGCAAATCCCGCATGGTGCGGCATCGATCCCGGCTTTGTACTTGCGACGATTTATCTCCAGATTCTTACCTATTTCCTGGTGGAACGCCTGTTTGGCGGCAATCAGCACCTTGGGGTTTCGGACGATACCGCGATCCGGAGGATTATCGACCTGGTTCTTAACGGCCTGTGGAGGAGTGATCAGAGAGGTCAACACTCGCCGGCAGGGCACTCAGCCGCTAAGAAAAAATCTGCCCGGACGAGTCCGGGTGGGAATAAAACCAGGCCGAACAAGCTGAATAAGCAGAATAGTGCGGCTACCAGGAGCAAAGCCTCAAAAAAGGAATCGCGCAAGGCGGGCAACTTCAAGCTGAGGTGACACATGAGACTCCGCCTTATAGGAATTTGTTTCGGCTGCTTGCTGGCGCTGACAGCGCACGTAGCGGCGCAGACGGCAACATCGGGGCAGATTGCAGGCACGGTGCATGATCCGTCCGGCGCGGCAGTGGTGGGCGCCCGGATTGTGCTGACCTCGGCAACCGGACAAACGCGCGAGGCGCAGTCCACCCGCGAGGGCTACTATCGCTTTTCGGGGATTGAGCCGGGCGAGTATTCGCTGCATGTGACCGCGAAGGGTTTTGCCACGTACACCGCCGGGGGCATCCAGGTGGGCGTGACAGAGACCGCGGATGTTTCGCCGCAGTTGCAAGTGGGCGGGGCAACCACCAATGTGCAGGTGACGGCCGAGGCGCCGCCGGTGCAGACGGAAACCGCAACCACCGGGCGCGTGGTGGAAGAGCGGGAAGTGCATGAGCTGCCTTTGCCCACGCGCAACTACCAGCAGTTGCTTGGCCTCCAGCCGGGCACGAGCATCCCGTTGACCAACAACATCGCGTTGGGCCGGGGCGATGTGGACATCAACGTGAACGGCCAGCAAGCCACAAGCAACAACGTGCTCATCGATGGCATCCAGGTCAACTCCATCGGCACCAACTCGACGCCGAATATTCCCGCGCCGTCGATTGACTCGGTCGAGGAGTTCATCGTGCAGACCTCGCTTTACGATTCCACGCAGGGGCGCAACACCGGCGGCAACGTGGTTTTGGTGGCAAAATCCGGTACCAACAAACTGCATGGCAGCGTCTTCGAGTTTTTCCGCAACGACGCGTTCAACGCCAACGACTACTTTCTCAAGCACCAAGGGCAGCCGCGGCCGGAGCTGAAAAAGAATCAGTACGGCGGAACGTTTGGCGGGCCGCTGGTCAAGGACAAGACCTTCTTCTTTCTCTCCTATCAAGGACAACGCGAGGTCAACGGCGCCGATCCGAATTCGAGCCTGTCGTCTCTCAATATTCCCAGCGGCCTCACCAGCGACCGGTCAACGGCTACGCTGACCGCGTACGCGACTACGCTGGGCACTGCAATGCCTTGAGGCAACGGAGCAGGGCAGGGCGCTTGGTCGTGGCTCCTGACAAGCCCTCGTCTTTGAAAAGCGTCTTGCATCCGGCCCGCTTCAAGGCAGCGAGCTGCAAGGCTGTACTCTGGTCGTCAGTCGATACGCGGGCATAGCCGTATTTCATGGGTTAATTATGGCCTTGACATTTGACCCATGCAAGCCCTTGAAAACGCGGGGCGGCGGTCGTGGGCCAAAACTTACCCTTTGTGTCCCAAAGCCTGCATGGGTGAAGCTGGGCACGAGCGCAGGCGTAACGTACAGCCCCTGAACGTTGGTTTTGATTTGTACAGACCATCTCCATGCCCGGTGCCAACTCCGGCACCGGGCGCAAGGTAGCCCTTGTGCAGACCTAAGCGTCAAGCCTGACAGCGGGTTTGAACGCGTCCCCCAAGACCATTCGAAACAGGGCGCATACAGTAGAATTCGAGATGATAATTCTGAAAGAGGGGACTCGTACTCAAATGAGGAAGCTCCGTTCACTGTCAGTTTTTATGTTTGGACTCACCATCATCTCACTCTCTGCAACGGCGCAGCAGACAACCGCCCTAAACGAGTGGACATGGATGGGCGGAAGCAGCACGCTTGGCAGCAACACCGGCGCACCCGGCGTATACGGTACGTTGGGAATCCCCGCTTCCGGAAACGTCCCCGGAAGCCGCTCTGGCGCTTCGAGCTGGACCGACAAAAGCGGCAATCTCTGGCTCTTTGGGGGCTTGGGCTACGATTCCAACGGGGTTTCGGGCGATCTCAACGATCTTTGGGAGTTCAATTCTTCCACCAACGAATGGGCGTGGATGGGCGGAAGCTCCTTAATCAGCTCTGGTAATGGCGGCTTTGGCCAGCCTGGAGTGTACGGCACACTGGGAACACCTGCTGCCGGAAACATTCCCGGAAGCCGCGATTCCGCTGTGAGCTGGACTGATAACAGCGGCGATCTCTGGTTACTGGGTGGCTACGATGGCGACGGAGCAACCGGGTACATGTACAACGATCTATGGAAGTTCAATCCCTCCACAAATGAATGGGCATGGATGGGCGGAAGCAGCACGGCGACATGTGATGCGCATGGACAGGCTTTATGTGGCTTGCCAGGGTTGTACGGTACCTTGGGAACCCCTGCTTCGAGTAACCTCCCCGGCAGCCGCGAATCCGCTGTGAGCTGGACTGATAGCGGCGGCAATCTGTGGCTGTTTGGGGGCTATGGCTGCGTAGCCAGTGGATGTGGGTCCTTCAATGACGTTTGGGAATTCAATCCTTCCGCAAATGAATGGACCTGGATGAGTGGAAGCAACACGGTCAGTAGCCCCGGATCGTACGGCACCCCTGGAACGCCTAATGCCGGAAACACCCCCGGAGCGCGCCAAGGCACTTCGAGATGGACTGACAGCGACGGCCATCTCTGGATATTTGGGGGCAATGGCTACGATTCCAACGGAAATTCCGGCTATCTCAACGATCTTTGGGAGTTCAATCCTTCCACCAACGAATGGGCGTGGATGGGCGGAAGCAACACAATTGCGAACTTGAATGGGGCCTTCTGTGGTCAATCCGGAGCTTATGGCACGTTGGGAACGCCTGCTTCCGGAAACCTCCCCGGAAGCCGCGGGTCGGCAGCGAACTGGACGGATAATGGCGGCAATTTCTGGCTCTTTGGGGGAACGAGCTGCATTCCTGGTTTTGGAAACGCAGATTTTTTAAACGACCTTTGGGAGTTCAGTCCTTCCATGAACCAATGGACTTGGATGGGTGGAAGCAGCACGTCCGGCAGCGGCGCACAGGGTCCTCCCGGAGTGTATGGAACATTAGGGACACCCGCTGCCGGAAACCTCCCCGGAAGCCGCTATTCCGCAACGGGCTGGACGGACAGCAGTGGCCATTTTTGGCTTTTTGGGGGCGGTGGCTACGATGCAAACGGTTATTGGAACACTCTTAACGACGTTTGGGAATATCAGCCTCCACCAGAAGCCGCGACGCCAGTCTTCAGTGTTCCGGCCGGAACCTACAACACGACCCAGACCGTCACGATTTCGGATAGCTCCTCCGGTGCGACCATCTACTACACGTTGGACAACTCGACTCCGACCATAAGTTCAACCCATTACACGGGCGCAATTACAGTGTCTGCTTCTGAGACCATTCAAGCCATCGCCGTGGCATCGGGTTACGCTGCAAGCACCGTTGCAACCGCAAGTTACACAATTCCGCCAGACTTCTCCGTCGCTGGCTCACCGGCATCGCTCACCGTAACTGGCGGACAAAGCGGCACGGCCATAGTTTCGGTCACGCCTCTGTACGGTTTCAACTCCGCTGTTTCCTTCACTTGCTCGGGGTTACCTGCCGGGGCTTCGTGCAGCTTCGCTCCGCAGACCGTGACACCGTCGGGCGGAGTGGCCTCAACGACGCTTACGGTGAAAACCGCTACGACGACCGCAGCGCTTCCCCGCAATTCCAACCCGCTGCTTCCCGGCTCGGCGCTGGCGCTGGCGCTGTGCTGCTTCGGCTGGAGGAAGCGGCGGCGCTTGCAGATATTCTTACTGCTGGCGGTAAGTGTGGCGGGTCTGAGCATCTTCACCGGCTGTAATGCTGCGTCTTCGTCTACCCCTCAACCCGTTACATCGACGGTCACGGTGACCGCTACGGCAGGATCGGTTCAGCACACCTCCACGATCTCGCTCACGGTGAATTAACATCACGACAACCGCGCAAAACCATCGAGGCTTTTATCCATGCAGATGTAGCCTCGATTCATTCCTTGTTAATAGCCCCCGGGCCTTCTAAGCCGGGGGGCTATTCCCTGCTGGTTGCTCGGCCAACGAAACGTGGGCGGGGTGCCGGGGCCGCAGAGGGCGGCGACTTGCTCCCTTTTAGAGACCCAAGCCAATATCCAAGCTCTGCTCCTGCTGCGGCGCAATCTCCCGCTGCGACGCGACTGCCTGCTCCTGTTTCTGTTCTGGCTTCATCTCCGGCGCATGGGCGCTGCTGTGCGAAACATCATGCCCCAGCGCCGCTCCCAGCTTCTCGCGGTCGTTGGTGAAGATTTGCGCGTCGTATGCGCCGCGCGAGACGGCAACGTAGGCCATGCGGTTGTTGAGCAGGTCTTTGGCTCCCAGCTCGGTATCCGCGTGGATCAGCACCCGGTCGGCGGTCTGCCCCTGGCTGGGATGACTCGTGACGGCGTATCCGTGGTCGAGGTGCGGATTCTTCACCCAGGTGCGCAGAAAGACCATCGAAACAGTGGTGGAGGCGCTGGGGCTGCCGGTGGATCGCAGCCATTGCATCATGGAAGAACAAGGCTACACCGGATCGGCGTGCGTGGCTATGGCGCTCGACCAGGCGCGCAAACTGGGCAAGATCAAGCCCGGAAGCCTTGTAGTCCTGGTGGGCTCGGGCGTGGGATACAACCAGGCCGCGGCGGCGTTTCGATGGCAGAGCTGAAATCGCACATGGTCGAATCCGCTGCCGGAGCGCAGCATTATCTTGCCGCTGGCTCCGGCACGCCGCTCTATCACGCGGGCGGCCTCGGCGTTTCGCTTCCAGCGATCTTCCTGCTGGGCGGCCACATCGTATTGCACGACGGCTTCGATGCGAGCGAAGTGTGGCATCATCTGGAGCGCGAGCGCTGTACGTATTTCTTCGCCGTGCCCACCATCTTCGAAATGCTCACGCGCGTGCCGGAGTGGAACACCGCGGACGTGAGCCACCTGCGCTGGTGCATCAGCGGAGGCGCGCCGCTGCCCGCACCGCTGGCGGCTCTCTATCGCGGACGGGGCCTGGTGATGAAGCAGGGCTATGGGCTCACCGAGGCGGGCGTCAATTGCTTTGCGATGAGCGTGGAAGAAGCCGCGCTGAAGGCCGGCTCCATCGGCAGGCCGATGCTGTTTACCCACGCTCGTCTCGCACCCGTGTCTCAGCCCGGTATGGCAGATGGCGTGGGTGAGCTGTGCCTGCGCGGGCCGCACGTTGCCAAGGGCTGGCTGCACACCGGCGATCTGGCCCGCGTGGACGAAGATGGTTTTTATTCGATTGCCGGCCGCCTCAAAGAAATGTTGATCTCCGGCGGCGTCAACATCTATCCCGCGGAGATTGAGGCCGCGCTGCTCGATCATCCGGCCATCGCCGCCGCGGCCGTTGTCGCCATCCCCGACCCGCAATGGGGCGAGGTTCCCGCGGCCTTTGTAGTCACGCGCGCGCCGATTACCGCCGAAGAACTCACAGCCTTTCTCGCCGCGCGGCTGGCGCGCTACAAGCTGCCCAAACGAATTGAATTTCGGGCGGATTTACCGCGCACGTCCTCCGACAAAATCGCCAAAGCAGAATTGCTCGATAAATTGTCTCGTTCAAACGGCGCCTTACTTTCGCTACGGTGCGCCACGCCGCACGTTGGCAGAGCAACGCGCATCAAGAGTGGTTCGCGAACAGAGCCGATTTTCTTTGAGCCCCGAGCCTGGCGGCCAACTCCACCAATGACTCATCGCATCCGCGCGCCGCTGCTAATTGTATGCCGCCGGCCGTGCGGGGAAGAGTGACCACGGGCACTCCCGCCAGGCTGATTGGCGTGGTGTAACGCAGTATCCGGGCGCGGGTCAAGCTGTGATCCGCTCCAGCTGCGAGACGCGCAACAGGAGTGGCAGGCATCAGCAACAAATCCTGCGTTGCGAAAACATCGTCCATGCGCGCAATGAAGTTTGTATGGCGCTGGCGCAACTCGGAAATTTCCATGGGTGTAATCCGCGCGCCCCACTCCAGCCGTTCGCGAAGCGCAGGTTCAAAGAGGCCAAAGTGACCTGCGTGAACGCGCGCTGCCTCCCACGCTTGAATCGGTGCGTAAATCTCGAAGGCCTCATCCCACCACTTTACGTCGATTTTGATCGCGCGCAATCCGAGGATCTCCAGGTCGAAGATTGTGGCGCGCAAACCGGCAATAATCTCCGGCTCGCAGTCGTAGAAAAAGCTTTCATCCGGAACCGCAAAACGTGTGAAGACCTGGGTTGGAGCCGCATCCGGTGGTTCGAAGAAGCCAGCTAACAGCGGCGCGTCTTCCAGATCGCGAAACAACCATCCCATGGTGTCGAATGATTGCGCCAGGTGTGCGCCGCCCTGCCAGTCGCCGCGGCCCAGCGATGCGCGATATCCGGCCAATCCGCACAGCGCGGCGGGTGCGCGGATTGACCCTCCTGTGTCAGTACCGAGCGCGGCCACAGCCGAGCCCTCGAGCACGCTGGCTGCCGCGCCCGACGACGAGCCGCCAGTCAGCGCGCCCTCGTCACCCGGCTGGAGGCAATCGCCAAAGTCGGGATTTTCGCCGGTGATGCCGTAAGCCAGCGGGTGCATGTGAGTCTTCCCGATGATCACTGCGCCCGCTGCGCGCAGCTTTTCCGCCAGCCAGGAATCGCGCGAGGCAGCGCCGTTGATGTCGCGATAGGCCAGCACTCCGCAACTGGTGGGCGCGCCGGCAAGGTCGAAACAATCCTTCAATGAAACGGGCAGGCCCCAAAGCGCGTCGCGGCCATCGTCGAAGGGGCCTCCATCGCCGCGCGGCATGGAGCCTGCGCGCATCGCTTCAGCCAGCGTCCACTCGGGGTCCTGCCAGAGGTATGTATTGCGGCTTCGATTCCCATTTGCGCGCGACAATGCCATTTCAGCCAGATCGACGGGCCGTACGGTTTCAGCAGCAAGAGCTTCGCGCAACCCGCGAATCGTCCACGAGACATCGGTCATATTGAAATTCTAGGCCAAGACTCGGGAAGCCATAGATGGGCAATGCGAAGTTTTCCACAAAACAGCTGAAACGATTCCGGGCCGGCTCGCACTATATCTCGTGCGACAAAGTTGAGTTCAAGTGCTTGGTGGCTTGTAGGCACGTGCGATCACGTCTCGCAAGCTCTGAGGCAAGTTCAGGGCGCCCCAAAGCAATGAGAGCGCCCAAACTTCCTGGATAGCCTGCCCTCTGATTTTTCCCCGCATCAATGTGGGCAGCGGCGCGAGACCCATATTGAACTCTGTGCAGCTGGTTTCTACCTGCGAGCGATGAGCTAGCGGAATCGACCGGCTTCCCCAGAGCAGACGGGACCTGTTTTCCCAAGCGGGTTCCGTCTGCAGCCACGACAGAAGGGAGAGACTTCGAGATGTTCGAAATCAATTTTTTCTGGTGGTTTGCTCTCGGTGCGCTGGCTCTCTGGATAGAGTCAGTGCGGAGCGTAGTGGCCATGCGTAAGCTGGCACTGGCATCGCTCGTGAGATTTGATCAACCTGGCGGAGAAGGCAGCCCGGAACTGTTTCACAACCAGATGGAACAGACGGCGCCCTGGACGGAGTTATTAACTCCGGTCGACCTATCAGAACCGGGTAAAAACCCGGATCCGCCTCTAAGACAGTCGAAGTTAGGCATTTCATTGAGCACACCCTGGTTGTACTTGTCATTACTTTTGCTGTTTTGGTTGCTTTTGCTCTGAACGGGCTACGGCAAGACCCTATTTAGGCGCCAACAACATTGAAGCTTCCGGCTTTGCCTGACGATACTTACTTTGGAGGAGAACCACCATGTTCTGCGGTCAACAGCGAAGCGTGTTGAGAATCGTTGGAACCAACCAGGACGGCGCACTGAAACTCAGGTATTCCGGGTTGCCGCTGGTGAACGTGCGTGGCCCGATCACGGGAACTATCTACAAGTTTTCCCCCACTCAGCCGGTGCAGCCGGTGGACGCGAGAGACGGGCAATTTCTCCTGGCCAGCCAGCTGTTCACGCCGTCCCTGTAAGTTCAGCGCCGCGGCAAATAGCGGCCGGTTCCGAGCTCCGCCACGTCGCAAAGTCACGTGCGCCGGCAACCTCCGCAATGCTATACTTTGGCCACTTAGCATGGCGGAGTCAGCGTTGCAGTTTTATTCATTCAGTGCAGACTATGTTCAAAGTCTCTGTGCCGGTGACCGCCAGGCGCAGGAGCATTTCGCCGCCTATTTTACGGAATTGCTCCAGCTCAAGCTCCGTTCCCGGCTCCAGTCCCCACAAGCCATCGAGGATGTGCGCCAGGAGACCTTCGTCCGTGTCTTCTCGGCCTTGCGCAAGGACGGCGGCCTGCGCCAGCCGGAGCGCCTTGGCGCCTTCGTGAACCAGGTTTGCAACCATGTTCTTTTTGAGCATTACCACTCCGCCGGCGCCAGCGAATCGCTCAATGTGGAAGGCCGGCCCGAGCCGGCCGCTGAAGGCGCCGATGCCTTGGACATCGTGGCTGCCGGGCAAATCAAAGACAAAGTCCGGGAGATTCTGCTCGATCTGGCCCCGCGCGATCGCTTGCTCCTGAAGGCTGTCTTTCTTGACGAGCGCGACCGCGACGAAGTTTGCCGGGAGTTTGGCGTGGATCGCGACTATCTGCGGGTGTTATTGCATCGCGCCAAGCAGGAATTCAAGACCGAGTACGTAAAGCGCGTTGGAAGCCAAATGAACCTCGGCGAGCATGTTTAAGGGGTACTAAAGTTTCACCGGTTTGTAACGGTTTGTCCGTGGCGGCCACTATTAAAATGTTGGACCGCATTGGGGTAGAGATGATGAATCACAGCGAAGCGTTACAGCAGATGGCTGCGGAGCGTTATCTTCTGAATGAATTGACGCCTGATGTGCGCGAGGCTTTCGAGGAGCATCTGTTCGATTGCCCAGGATGCGCCCTTGATCTTCGCGCCGGAGTCGCGTTCGTGGAGGCGGCCAAAACCCAGTTACCCGAGCTGACAGGTGCCATGCCTGCCCCCGTCCCATCCCGTTCCCACGAGCAAAAGATCAAACGCGAGTGGAGGCTTTTCTGGCTTCGGCCGGCCTTTGCCGCTCCCGCCTTCGCCACCATGCTGCTGGTCCTCGGTTACCAGAATCTGGTCACTTATCCCAGACTGCGGGCCGAGGCCAGCCAGCCGCGCCTTATTCCCTGGGCTCAATTGCACGGGGCCATGCGTGGCGGCGCGCCGCTCTCCATAACCGCCGATCGCCAGCACGGAGTTGCTCTTCCCGTCGATCTTCCCCCGCAGCTCAGCGAAGGCGCATACGCCTCTTACTCCATCGACCTCTATGACCCGCAAGGGAAACTTGCCTTCGGCGGCGTCGTGCCCGCCCCCAACGAGAGCGATAGCGGCTCTCAGCGGCTCGGGCTGGTAATTCCCGGCGAAATGCTGCGCAGCGGCGTTTATACCGTCGCTGTCTTCGGCGTCGCGCATAATGGAGAACGCACCGTGATTGACCGGTACGCCTTTGAACTTCATTTGACCGATTGACGCGTCCTCTGGGGCGCAATAGGGAAGCTCTGATTAAGTCGATGTTTTGAATGGGCACGGATTTAAAGCCTGCCCTGAGCGAAGTCGAAGGGTGCCACAATAATTGCAGAATCAACGTGGGCTTTAGGCAGTGTTTGGTGAATCCCAAATCGACGGGCTTTGTGTCAGGACACGACTTCAGTCGTGCCGCAAAGGCCAGCAAAATGAATGGGCTTTAGCCCCTGCGGGATATGTTTCCTCGCCCGCTGAATGCTCGGTCGATTCACCAAGCACTGCCTAGCCCCCGAAGGAATGCTTGTTTGACAGAACGGGCTTAATCAGAGCGTTCTTAGTGTTCTCCCCCGGTCCCAAAAAAAAGGAAAGGTGAAAGCGTATGCCGAAAGTGAAAGAAAGAACGCACGAGTACGACGCGGAAACAATGGTCCTTTCGGGCCATCTGGTCCTTCCGGTCTCGCAGAAAATCGAACCCCAGGCCCATACGAAACTCCCGGAGAATGGCGGCTACTTCAGCCAGCGCCTGGATGGTTACCGGCTTGAATCGGTCATCTCCTTCCGCTCCGCCTATTCCCATGTCTCGGGCAACAAGAGCAACAAGACGGGCGGAGGCTGGAACACCCTGACCACCACGGTGGTGGAAGGGCTAAATGTTCTGGAAGTGCTCACGGCCGACCGCGTCGTGGGCCAGACCATCACCGAACACCCCCTCGAAGGCTATATGCCGTCGATCTCGTTCCTGGGCACGCGCTTCGAGAATCTGCGCATCGCCGGCTACCCCGTCAAGATGGAGTTCGATTACGATATCTTCGGACCCAGGCCGATCAACGACCTGCCATACGTCAAGGATGCTGGCGTTGTCAGCCGCGTCTCCCGCCAGTACGACCGCATACTCCGCAACAAGAACCTTCCCGCTGCGCTCCAGGAACGTTACAATCAACTTTCCTCTACTTTGGGCGGTTCGGAGGAGGTCGAATGTTCGCTGGTCAACCGGGTGGCTGGACTCTTCCCTGGGAGCATCTTTGGGAATGTGATTACGGTTCCGGGCTTCGGGACGATCACGCTGGCCAAGCTGACCGTGAAGCACGAAGATCCGCACGAGAAGAGCAAAGTCCCCAGGAAGACCACCTTCACGCTGATTATGATCGATCTCAAACTGGGCTGCGTCATCGAAGGAGAGATCCCGATTGGCGGCGGCACAACCAACGGGGGTACCGGAGGCTAGCGCAAGCGATTTCCCCATATGTCCGCTGGACAGCGAATTTAAATTCACGTCTGGCGGACATCTGTGGGTGGTTTTGTCGTTTTTGGGGTGGTTTTCATCCATGGGCACCCACATCCGCGTGGGCGCTCATTTTGTTGCTCCTGCTTCCCCTGAAAGACAACAGCCCCGTCAGCGCCCAGGCCGCGTATGACCACGCCTTGAAACTCTTCCTGCAGGGTAAACTGGCCGATAGCCAGCAAGCAGCCGAACAGGGATACGAGAAGTTCCAGGCCTCCAACCCGGAATGGGCTTCCAAATTCCAGCTCCTTGAAGCTGAAGCCATGGAGTGGCGCGGAATGTACGACAATGCTCTGCGCCTTCTCGCGGACTACCACCCCGCTTCCAATAATCCTGAAGAAACCGTCCGTAAGTTGGCGATAGAAGCCATCACCCTGGCCCATCAGGAACAGTTCTCCGCCGCCAATCAAAGACTCATTCAGGCTGAGGGCCTCTGCAAGAGCGCCGATTTCGAATCCTGCGGCAATGTCCTCAGGACGCGTGCGTACCTGGCAATCAGGCAAGGGAACCCCGCCTTGGCGCGGCAGTATTATCTCGACACCCTTGCTTTTGCTCAAACTCACCACGACCGGTTCCTGGAAGCAAGCGCATCGTCGGGTCTGGGGTTCGTCGCGCTTCAGATAGGCAATTTTGACGAAGCCATAGACTGGTCGCAATCCGCATATAGGGCTGCCAAAGATCTGGGCGCGGAAAACGTGGCGCAATTGGCATCGGGCAATCTCGGATGGGCCTATTACCAGCTCGGAGATGACGAAAAGGCGCTGGAGCTGTTTGTCGAAGCGGAGAAGACTGCCACAAGGCTCGGAGATATCCGCGATGAGCTCAAATGGACAAGCACCGCCGGGTATATCTATCACGATTCCGGCGATTTAGCCCGTGCAGCGCAATCCTATCGCCAGGCGCTCACTCTGGCAAGGCAGATCAATAGCAAAGAGGACATCGTGAACGCGCTGGGAGACCTGGCCCAGGTTTCGGTGGACACCGGGAAGCTGGACGATGCAAGCGCTTATCTCGATCAGGAAATTCCCATGGCCGGTGCGGGCAGCAAACTGCTGAACGTGAATATCATGATGACACAAGGAATGTTGGCCGCCGCACGTCACCAGGATCAGCAGGCGGAGACGATCTTTCGCGCCATCCAAAAGGATACTGCAAACCCAACTACGTTTCGGCTGAGCGCCGGGAATCAGTTGGCCCGGCTATTTGAGCGGCAAGGCAACAAGAAGGAAGCGGAGCGGATCTACAAAGCCACGCTGACCACCTTCGAGTCGGCGCGGGCGCAACTCAAGCACGAAGACTCGCGGCTGCCCTTCGCCGCCGACGCCAACCCCACCTACGACGATTACATCCACCTGCTGGTGGAGGAAGGCCGGAGCGATGAAGCTCTTGCCGCGGCCGACCAAAGCCGCGCTCGGACGCTGGCGCAAGGCCTGGGCGGGGCCGTAAGCAAAGTCTCGTTCCAGCCCGCGGCGCTGAATCCGCGCCAGATCGCCCGGCAAACTGGCGCAACGTTGCTTTTTTACTGGCTGGGCGAAAAGCAGTCCTACCTTTGGGTCATCAATTCGCCCAAAATTACGCTGATTCGGCTGCCCGCGCAGAAGGAGATTATTTTGCGCGTCGAGCGCTACCAAAAGGCCCTGCTAAACATGGACGATACCCGGCAGGCCGGCAACCCGGACGGCCAGGCGCTCTATCAGTTGCTGGTGGCTCCTGCCGTCAAGCTCATCCGGCGCAACGCTCCGGTCATGATTCTGGACGATGGCGCGCTGAGTCGGTTAAACTTTGAAACCCTTCTGGCTCCCGGACCCAGCCCGCAAGTTAGTCCGAGCGCAGGCCATGGCCTAAACACGCATTACTGGATCGACGACGTAACCCTGCTTTCTGCTCCCTCGCTGGAACTGCTTGCCGCGGCAAAGCCTGCGCGGGAGATCAATCGAAAGCTGCTTCTGCTTGGCAATCCGGTCTCACCCAGCCCGGATTATCCCGGTCTTCCTCTCTTCGGGTTCGAAATGACCCAAATTGAAAGGCATTTTGCCGAGCGTAATACGGCCGTGTTCGCGGGGCAACAAGCCACACCCGCAGCCTACCTCACCAGCAACCCGGCGCAGTACGCCTACATCCATTTTGTCTCTCATGCGGTTGCCAGCCGCGTTGACCCGCTGGATTCAGCCATCATTCTTTCCCAGCCGAAGGGAAGCGAAGACTCCTTCAAGCTTTATGCCCGCGACATCATGCAGCATCCCATCGATGCCCGGTTGGTCACCATCTCGGCCTGCTACGGCAGCGGCTCCCGCTCCTACGCGGGTGAAGGATTGGTCGGCCTCTCCTGGGCCTTCCTTCGCGCCGGCGCGCATAGCGTCATCGGCGCATTGTGGGAAGTCAGCGACGACTCCACGCCGCGCCTGATGGACTCTCTTTATAAGGACATGGAAGATGGCCAAGCCCCGGCGGTTGCGCTCCGCAACGCAAAACTCACCCTGCTTCATTCACAAAGCAAATACAGTTTGCCGTTTTATTGGGCGTCATTCCAGATCTACACGCGGCAGTAAGTCGCGATATTGGTCGGGGCGAGAGGATTCGAACCTCCGACCCTCTGCTCCCAAAGCAGATGCGCTACCAGGCTGCGCCACGCCCCGACACTCTTCGATTGTAGCGCGGATTGGTATCTCGCTCGTCTTCAAGACCCAGGTCCCGATTAATCCTACTTCCAGCCCGGCGTGGTGAAATGGGCGCCGGTGGGCTGAGAGATAAAGAGATACAGGTCGCGGGTCTGCGGTTCGATGTTCTGGAAGAACACATCGACATAGACCGTGTCGCTCCTGGTGGCAGCCAGCCCCGTCGTAGCTTTGCCCCAGCCCTGCGAGTACAGGGCCATCGCGCGGTCTTCGAACTGCTGTGTGGTGTAGCTCGACAACCCATAGCAGCGCGCGATGTCGGACTCCTGACCATACCGGTAATGCAGATTGATATCCTGGCAAGTCAAAGTTAGCTGCTCTCCCGCCGTCTTCGTCACCCGGACAGTGACAATCAGACCGTGGTATTGCAAGGGTTTGGACTCCTCGAATTTGGCCTTCGCGCTGTCCAGTTTGGTCACGAACGTGGCATCGACAATCTGGAGTCTCACCTTGTTCAAATCGATTACGTCAGACGGGGTAGGGTTCTGTGTGAACGCAGGCATGGCCAAGCCGGCCGCCAAAGTCAGAAGCGCGGAATTCACTAAGCTCTTAACGGTAACTTTCATCTGCTGCTCCTTGGGGAAAGGTCTTCAAGGCCAGATGAAATCACAACAAAGTATGCAAGGTTTACTTGAGCGGCGCTATTTGCTTACCGTCTTCTATCGGCGGCGCACGCTGCGCAAAGAAGGTCTCCCTGGCGGTTTGAGGCCGGTCAACCTGATTCGATGCTACAATCAAAAGGATACATGGCGGCAGTAGTTCAGTGGCAGAACGCCTGACTGTGGCTCAGGATGTCGTGGGTTCGATCCCCACCCGCCGCCCCAACTTTTCACGGACCGCACAGGCAGCAAGCCCTTGTTCCCCGAGTTCCCGTGAGCTTAGAAATACATGTAAACGCAGTGGTTGACGCTCCGCCTCGCGGGCTGCCTGCGGGTTTCCCATCCTTTGAGCCGTGCCGCGGCCTCACCAGCGGCCACCTGCAAACCATTGTTGGCAATTTCCTTCCACGCCCAGCTTTCCGCCTTGCCGCTGTCTCGGAGACGGTTGAGGTAGACCCGGCCGATGGCAGCCGCGTGCTCTGCCATTGTCATTGGCAGCCGGAGGCCGTTCGCGCTGAACGGTTGACCGTGGTGCTGGTTCACGGCCTCGAAGGCTCATCGGAGTCCCGCTACATTCAAGGTATTGCCGCCCGCGCATGGGATGCCGGCTGGAATGCAATCCGCATGAACATGCGTACCTGCGGCGGCACGGAAACGCTGACGCCCACGCTCTATCACTCCGGACTTTCCGGCGATGTGGGCGTGGTGGTGCGCCATTATGCTGAAAAGTTCGGACTGGAGCGCGTGGCGCTGGTGGGCTACTCGATGGGCGGCAACCTGATGCTGAAGCTGGCCGGGGAGTGGGGCAGTCAGCCGCCTTTGTGCGCAGTGGCCGCGGTTTGCCCAGCTATCGACCTCGCCCCCGGCGCCGACGCACTTCACGAGCCGCTCAACCGCGGCTATGAGTGGAAATTTCTGCTCAGCCTCATGGCGCGCTACAGCCGCAAGGCGAAGCTGTTTCCTGGCATTTATGCGCCCCCGAAGGCTATCGGGCGGGTGCGGTCAATTCGCGAATTCGACAACAAGATCGTGGCCCGCTATTGGGGTTTCCGCGACGCCGACGACTACTACCATCACGCCGCCAGCGCCCGCGTGGTCGACCAGATAGCGGTTCCCACGCTTGTGCTGCACGCCCAGGATGATCCCTTCATTCGCCTGCTTCCGGATACTCGCGCCAAGCTCCAGGCCAACCCGTATGTGACGTTTGTCGAGACCCGGCACGGCGGCCACTGCGCCTATCTTTCCCGCGACCCCGGCAACGAAATTCACTGGGCGGAGGCGACGGTGATGCGCTTCCTGCTGGCAGCAACCGCCAATCCGCATGGAAGCTGACTGGGAGTTCGAAGTTGGCCCTGAAACGGAGAGTCTAGCTGCGGAGGGCCTTGCCGCGCCGGTAATCGAAGCTCACTGGCCGGGGTTTGTCGATCTGCGCCTCGCGCCGGCGCGTGCCTGGGATCTGCCGGAGACCGTTCAACTTCCCGCATTGGCCGAAGCTCTGGCAAAGCTGAATTCCGCTGACTCCCCAGTATGGACCTCGAAGTGCGACCTCTGGGAACATCTGCAACCGGATGAATTTGACCCTGATGAGCTGGCTGCGCCGCCCGGCTGCGCCGCTCACGCCATGGGCTGTTACATCGACCTGCTGCCAAAAAACGACCAACAATGGCCCTTCCCTGCCATGGCCGCCACAGATTGCAAACGTGTGTGCAGCCTTTTGCGCGCCATCCCGCTTCGTTGTTGCCGCGCAGATCTCGTAATCCGCCGCGCTTTCATCACGCCGGACCTCATGGAACTGGGAATCACCGTCTATGTGACGTCATGCGGCGAGTCCTTGGCGGAAGCGGCGCGGACATTTCAGGCTGCATTAGCGGCATTTACAGATGTACTCTGTGGTCACTCGACGCTAGAATAGGAAAGTGCATGGGCGAGTAGCTCAATTGGATAGAGCACCGGCCTTCTAAGCCGGGGGTTTCGGGTTCGATCCCCGACTCGCCTACCACCTAGAATCAGCCACTTATAGCTCAGTCCATCAGCTCGAATGCCTTCCGGATGCGCTCCGAGAGGGCCGCCGGCTCGTCGGGCAGCTTCGAGCTAATTTCGAGCACAATGGCGGGAGGCGCGGGCAGCGCGTTGATCGCCGCGGCAGTAGCCGGCCAGTCGATCCTGCCGTCACCGGGCCACAGATGCTCGTCTTTCTGGCCGTGGTTATCGTGTACATGAACCTGCACAATGCGATCCGCAAACGTGGCGATGGCCTGTTGCACGCCAACCGTTATGTGGGCGTGGCCGAGATCGAGGCACACGCCGGTCGAGTCGAAGTGGCCGATTTTGAGAATTTCCATCAGATGCTCGGGCGTGGTGGGATCGCCGGTCAGGTTCTCCACCAGCGGGCGCACGCCCAGCGGACGGGCAAAGGCGCCCAGGTGCTCGAGAGCCGTGAGCGCGTATTCGATGGTGCGCGGCGACCACTCGTCGTCCCGCTCACCCAGATGCACAACGAGGTTGCGGAAGGGGATGGAATCGGCGGTCTCAACTGCGCGTTTGATCTCGTCCATCGCCGCGATGCGTCGCGTCTTTTCAGGATGCAGCAGGCTCAAAGCGGGAGCGCCGGAGCGGCCCATCTCGCGGTCGGCATGGAGGGGGGCGTGCATCGACCAGGCTTCAAGAGGATTGGAACGGAACCACGCGGCAAGATCGGCAACATGCTCCCGGCTGGTGTAGTCAAAGTGCTGGCGCGCTGCAAAGATCTCGACCGCCTGCGCTCCTGACTGGACAGCAATCTCCAGCAAGCCCGAGCGCAGACGCTCGTTCATGAAGAGATGCGTCGACAGAACTCGCAACTTCGCCAAGGATTCCCCCGCGCCGAGTGGATGGGAAATGCCAACCGTGCGCTTCATCTATTGTTGCATTTGCGCAACCACTTGGGGTATACCGGATATCGCGAGGATGATGCAGGCAGGAGGAAGACAGGCGCAGAGGAGTGCGGAGGAATCGTGTTGGCCAGCGATTTTGACAAGACCGCAACTATTTTCACTTTTTTGAAAACGAACAGATCAACCGTGAGCAATAGTGAACAGACTCATGCATCTAATCTGAGGATGAAATAATTCAAGTGTGAGTATGCTTGATCCTGGGGTTAGACAGGCGGTGCGATTCGGTTAGTCCACGGCAGGCTCCCAGGCCAGCTATGAGAAGGGGCAGAAAAATCGAATGGCGAACCTAAATCATGTCGGTTTTGATCCGGCAGTCTTCCTGGCGCGAGCCGGGTTAGGGCGGAGGGTTGTGCAATTGAAGCCCAAGGAGCCATTCTTCTCTCAGGGTGATACAGCCGATTGCGTCTACTATGTTCAGAGCGGTCGAGCGAAACTTACAGTAATCTCGAAAGCTGGCAAAGAAGCAACAATCGCGCTGCTCGCAGCGGGCGACTTCGTGGGCGAAGAGTCGTTGGCGGGAACGCCGGGTTTGCGAATGGCGACGGCCACAGCGATTACCCCATGTTCGGCGCTCAAGATTGAACGCACGGAGATGATCCGCGCCATGCACGAGGAGCACGCCTTCTCCGACCTGTTCCTGAAGTTTCTGCTGGAACGCAGCATGAAGACCCAGGCGGACCTGATTGATCAGCTTTTCAATTCCAGCGAGAAGCGGCTGGCCCGGATTCTGCTGCTGATGGCGGATTTCGGGCAGCCGGGCGAACCGGAGTCGCTGATTCCCAAGATCTCCCAGGAGACGCTGGCAGAAATGATCGGGACGACCCGGTCGCGCGTGAGCTTCTTCATGAATCGCTTTCGCAAGCTGGGATTTATCGAATATAACGGCGACATTAAAGTACACAAATCCCTGTTAAACGTGGTTCTCCACGACTAAGTATCTCTTTCCCAAACATTGATTCCAATAACCCAACTAGAAGCAATCTCAGACTACAAACCCCGCGACTCAAAATGAGCCGCGGGGTTTGCAGACTGAACCTTGCTATCTCCTTACGGGGAGGGCTGCCGTGTTCAACCGCAGACTCGACCAGCGCGTCCATCGCGCGAAGCGCATGGGAACTGGCGAGGTGAATGAGCGTTTGGGCCTTTTGTGCGGAACGGGGGACAGTCCGCCATTTCATTCCCTACGGGCCTTCGTGCTGAGCACATAGGCAACCGCACGCGAACGACTATAAACTAGACCGGAACTTCGCGTCTGGTCAATTTTACTCATTATCTGAAAAAGTCCCCGTTCAATGCCGGGGTGCCGTCGCACGGCTCTTCAATTCCCTTAGCGGAAAGTCGAGGCCGCCGCCGGGTGTTACCCTTCCCGGTGTAGATAAAACCTGGAGGGTCTTGTGCATATTTCTATGCCGCAACTAGCCGCGATTGGGTTTGCGATCGGGCTGAGTGCCACCGGAGTGAGCATTGGGCTGGCGGCGCAGACCGCGAAGCCTGTCGCGGCGACGGCCGTTTCGAGGCCGGCGATTCAAGCGAAAGCGGCCGTGGAAGCTGCCAATCCGGTAGCCGATCCAAATGCCGTGGTTACAGTAGGGAACGCGCGATTTACCGTGCTGACTCCGGAGCTGATTCGCATGGAATGGGCGGCGGACGGCAAGTTTGAAGACCACGCCTCGTTTGTATTTCTCAACCGGTGCCTGCCCGTGCCGAATTTCGAGGCTCTGAACGCGGCGACCGGTCCAAGACAGCATTTGACCATCAAGACGAGCGCGCTGACGCTGATCTATACACCGGTTGAGACACCGGGAGCCGATGGGCGGTTTTCGCCGAAGAATCTTGAAGTCGATTTCACGGTTGATGGCAAGCCGGTGGTGTGGCATCCGGGCATGACCGACCCCGAAAACCTGCAAGGGACCACGCGCACGCTGGACGGCGCGCTAGGCTCGAAGACCCAGGAGCCAATCGAACCGGGTCTGGTTTCACGCTCCGGCTGGGCCGTGGTGGACGACTCGACCAGGCCACTCTTCGATTCGGCCGATTTCAGTTTCAAGGAGGGGGAAAAGAGTCCTCTGCCGTGGGTTATCGAGCGGCCTGCCGGCGAGCGGCAGGACTGGTACTTCTTCGGCTATGGCCACGACTACCGCAAGGCGCTGGGTGACTATGTGCGCGTGGCCGGGCGCATCCCGCTGCCGCCGCGGTTTGCCTTCGGTGTGTGGTGGTCGCGCTACTGGGACTACAGCGATCAGGAACTCAACGGACTGGTGCGCGGTTTCCACGAGAACGATGTGCCGCTGGACGTGCTCGTCATCGACATGGGTTGGCACATCAGCGACGAGCAGCTCAAGGCTAAAGGCGAAGTGGATCAGTCCGGCGAACGGTTGGGCTGGGGAGGTTACACCTGGGACAAGCTGCTCTTTCCTGACCCGCAAGATTTCCTGGCCCGCATGCACAAGGATGGCCTGAAGGCGACCTTGAACCTGCATCCGGCTTCGGGCATCCAGCCCTGGGAGCAGGCGTATCCCGCGATGGCCACGGCCATGGGCATCGACCCGGCGACGAGGAAGTATGTGCCCTTCGACATTACCGACAAGAAGTTCGCTATCAATTACATGACTCTGGTTCTCCACCCGCTGGAAAAGCAAGGCATCGACTTCTGGTGGCTGGACTGGCAGCAGGAACCAACCACTAAATTGCCCGGTGTGACCCCCACCTGGTGGCTCAACTATGTGCACTTTACCGACCAGCAGCGCGAGGGCAAACGGCCGCTGCTCTTCCATCGCTGGGGCGGGCTGGGCAATCACCGTTACCAGATTGGATTCTCGGGCGATACTATTTCGGTGTGGGATTCGCTGGCCTTTCAGCCGTGGTTCACGGCCACTGCGGCCAACGTGGGCTACGCGTATTGGAGCCACGACATCGGCGGCCATATGCCTGGAGCCGTCGAGCCGGAACTGTTAACGCGCTGGGTGCAGTTTGGCGCCTTCAGCCCCATTTTGCGCACCCACACCACCAAAAACCCCGAGAGCGAACGGCGCATCTGGGCCTATCCTGAGCCGTATTCGTCCGTTTTGCGCTCCACCTTCCAGCTTCGCTACGCGCTTGAGCCGTACCTTTATACTGAGGCGCGGCGCACTTACGACACCGGCGTGGCGTTCTTCCGTCCGCTCTACTACGACTGGCCCGAACAGGCTGCCGCTTACGATAGCAAAGGCGAATATCTGTTCGGCGATCAGATGCTTGCCGCGCCAATAACCGCGCCGGCCGACAAAGTCAGCGGCCTGGCCACGGAAAAAGTGTGGCTGCCCAAAGGTGAGTGGATCGAGTGGCCCACAGGCAAGCACTTCACCGGCCCAGCCGCCATCGAGCGCAGCTTCTCCATCGAACAGACGCCGGTCTACCTGCGCGCCGGCGCCATCGTGCCCATGCAACCGCCCATGCGCTACACGGGAGAGAAGCCCGTTGACCCGCTGATCGTGAACGTATGGCCTCTCACACCCGGACAGACCTCTACCTACTCGGTCTATGAGGATTCGGGTGTCGCGGTCGAATACCAGCACGGCGTTTTTGCGCGCACTCCCATCAAGGCAGCGCAAACCGGCGACAAACTGCGTGTGGAGATTGGCCCGGTCGAGGGCAGTTATCCGGGAATGTTGCAGAGACGCGGCTACGAGCTGCGCCTGCCCGCCGACTGGCCGCCGGCTTCAGTTACAGTCAACGGCGTCACCGTGAAGCAGGCCGGCCCGAAGGACAAGGGCGGCTGGTCCTTTGAAGGAGGCACGCTGACCACAGTGATTCCCGTGCCGAGCTTCGGCGTAGCGAGCAAGGTGACCATCGAAGTCAGACGCGCCGACGGCCTCACCGCCCGCCGTAATGAGTTGGACGGCTTTGCCGGTGCCATGACGCGCCTGCGCGGCGTTTACGACTCCATGCGCGGAACCTGGCCGGTCTCAGATGCGCCGGATGTGCTGATCGACGCCATGCAGGCCGGCGACCGCCTGAGTTACCACCCCGAAAGCGCGCAAGAGGAGATAGCCCACTTTCACAAAGTGACGCCCGAAGCGCAGGCAGCCGTTGCCGCGATCGGCGCAAACTTCACTCCGCGGCTGGAGGAGTACGCAAAGCGGGAGCTTGCCCGCAATTGGTTTCCGGCGAAGGTAGACATGGAAGCGCAGAAGCAGCACCGGCTCGACGCTGTGACGAGGGCGGAACGGCTGGCGACGGAAGCGGGCAAATAAGCTCCATCATAGGCCGACGATGCATCTACGGGCGCGGCGCTTGAGTCTGATTGCTCCGCGCCGCATCCTCCTGGCCCGCACTCAAAATATTGGCCAGCAGCCGGTAAGCTCCGGTTACTAACTCGGGAAGCTGGCGATAGAGCGCGTAGGCGACATAGATATACGTTCCTTTGCCGGGATGCGCCACCAGCAAGCCACCGCGCTGCGGGTCCTGGCCGGGGTCAGCGGTCTCGGTCAGCGCCATATAACTCGCGTCCCAGCTATCCAGAAAAGAGTGGCCGCGCTCTTCAACCCAGCCGCCAAAGTCCGCATCCGTGATGGCGTTCGGCAAGTTCAGCAACGGATGAGCCGGGTTCAGCAGCTTCACCTGCGCTCGCTCGTCCATCACACGCTCCGGCATGCGTCCCATCGACAGCGGAAACGGAGCAGGGAAGTTGCCGCTCTGGTACTGGACAATCAGTGTTCCGCCTCGGCGAACAAACTCAGCCAGCCTCGATTGGGCCGCAGTTAGCTCAGGGCGTGCGGAGTAAGCGCGAATCCCGATGACGATCACGTTCCACGCGGAAAGGTCGCCTGAAGTCAGTTCCGAAGCGGTGAGCAGGTGCGGCACAACTCCCAGTCCTTCGATGGCCTCGGGAACCAAATCGCCCGTGCCCATCACATAGCCGATGCGCAGCCCCGGCGCCAGCTTCACGTCCACCTTGCGGGTCTTCAACAGAGCGGGCTTGTACTGGTTATAGGGCCGTAATCCGGCGTAGCCCACGCTCTGCCAGCCGGTGCGGTAGCTGTGATCGTCCCAATGCGCCACGGCTTGAATGGCGTATGCCGCTTCTTGCGTGGCGGCGGGAGTAACAGAGAACTGAATTGGTTCGGTGTCGCCGGCGGACGCCAGATGGAAGCTCGCCTCTGCCGGCTCCGCGCGCCATCCGGCGGGCAACTCCAGCGCGACTGTCCCCTCCGCCGCGGCCTGTGCATGGACTGTTACGCGGACCGGCAGCGCGCTGCCGTCGAGCGGCAGAATGCGTCCCTCCGGCTCCATGCGCACACCGAGCAATGGCGTCACCACCAGCAATTCGTAGAATCCCCCCTGCCCCTGAACACGTTGCAGGGTCTGCACCGTCTGGCTCAAATGAATCGGCAAGCTGTCGAAAGTAAACTCCGCCCACGCCGCCAGCGGATAAGGCGCAAACGAGCGCAAGCGCCACTCCGGCTTCGATACATCGTAATAAGCTTGTTCAATGGAGGGCCGCGTGAAATAAGGCTGGGTCGGCTCCGCATTTTCGGCTGCGCGCACGCGGAAGATAGAGTCGGCGACCGAAGATTCCGGGCCGAAGTCGCCGATCACAACATCCTTCTTCCATGGGTCGCCGCTCGCGCTCTCCAGCCAGACGCGATTGAGAGTTGTTTCAGCCGTGGCCTGCGCGGCGTGAACGTGAACCTTGAAATCCTCGCCCGGAGTCACGCTGCGCGGCATCTCGTCAGCCGAGCCGCCGCGGAATGAGCCGCCACTCTGCGCGCTGTCGGTCTTGGTGGTGAAGGCGACAAGGTCAAGCCCGAGCAATTCCTTGAGCGCGGACTGAAACTCGTCAATCTTCGTGTCCAATTCAAACAGCAAACCAGCCTTGGCTTCCGCATCCAGATTGCTGACTGCTGTCCGTTTGCGCAGCTCCAGAGTCTGGCGATAAATCGGCGCGAGCTGATGCGCCACTGCGGCGCCTGTCTTTCCCTGCCGCGCAGTCTCGAACTGCTTGAGGCCCAGGCCAATCTGGCGCAGCCCAGTGGAAAGCCACACAGGCGGACTATCCTTCACAATCGACGCCAGCCCCGCAACGCTCGTGTCCACGTTGACCTTGCGGTTATGAAATAAATCCTCGCCCCGCGAGGTCGCTCCCAGCGCACCTGCTGCTTCCGCCGTCACAGCCCACAAGTGATAGCTCGTCGCCGACGGTCCGCTCAGCGCTGGATTCGCGCCGCCATTCTGCGTCTTTTGCTCGCCCCATCCCTCACGCGCAATCTGCATGTAGCTGCGCCCCAATAAAGCGTCAAGCCTGCCCACCTGCATCGTCACGTCAGCCGAAGGCGCAGTCGTGCTCCACTCGCCGGTCACATAATTCTTGAACCGTGCCGGAGCCCATTTGCCCGTCGCGTAGTCGAACATTTTTCCGTCTTTGATGGGCGCAAAGGGAACCATCGAATAAACAGCCAGAGGATGCCATGGCTGCAATCCATCTTTCAATTGCTCGGGAAAAACCTTGGGGTCGCCGGCCGCTTTGAAAACCTCCTGCGCAATCTCGCCGGAGACCTGGTGTTGGCCGTGACCGTCGGTGATGCCGCCAACAAAGGTGGAAACAATCACCTGCGGACGCTCGCGGCGCACCGCCAGCACTGCGTCAAACAAAACGCGGTCATGTCCCCAGCGCTCGAACGATTGTTCCTGAGTTTTGGAAAACCCGAAGTCCACCTCCGTGCCCCAAAGCTGCTTTGCGCCGTAATATTCGTCGGCCTTCAACAGCTCATTGGTGCGTATGATTCCCAGCGCATCGTAAGCGTCGGCCGACATGGCGTTCTGCCCGCCCTCGCCGCGATTCAGCGTCAGCAGCGTAGCCCGCGCGCCCAGCCCGCGACTCAGATAAGTCAGCAGCGCGCCGTCCTCGTCATCCGGATGCGCCACGATCATCATCACGCTGGCCGTGGTTTCGAGCCGCCGCAACGATTGTTCTAGAGCCGCGCCGCCGCGATCCTCGGGCAAGGGCAAAGCAATCTCGTTCGGTTCGGGCAGTGGAATTGCCGCATAAGCGCCTCCGGCCGTCGCGGATTGCTGCGTCTTCTCTTGCGCCGCCGCGCGATGCGTCCCTGTCAGCATCAGCCCCGCAAGGACCGCGCCCGTCACTGCTCGTTGAGCTCTCTCGAATCGGATCATGTCTCCCGTCAGTGTACAATCCGGGGAGCGCATCAGCCTCATGAATTTGCCCAACTCCATCTCCGCCGACACCCTCCAGCGCCGCATCGGCCTGCGCTCGGCTGTGGCATTCAACATGTTGGAGATGATCGGCGTTGGCCCGTTCATCACGCTGCCGCTGGTGATTGTCGCCGCGGGCTACCGGCTCTCGGTGTGGGCCTGGGTATTAGGCGCGGCCATCGCCGTGGCTGACGGCCTGGTGTGGGCCGAGCTGGGCGCTGCCTTTCCGCGCGCCGGAGGTTCTTACGCCTTTCTGCGCGAGATCTACGGCCCCAATCGCGCAGGCAACTGGCTCAGCTTTCTCTACGTCTGGCAGGTGAGTTTTACCGCGCCGTTGTCCATCGCATCCGGCTGCATCGGCCTTTCGAGTTTTCTGGCCTGGTTCTGGCCGGGGCTTGACGGCGCGCCCATCGCCGCCTGGCCCGCGCTGCACTACACCAACTTCGCGGCAGCCGCTGCCTGCCTGCTGGTCACCGCGCTGCTCTATCGCAATCTCAGCTCCATCACGCGCCTTGCCTGGGTGCTCTTTGCCGGAGTTCTCGCGGCTATTGCGGGAGTCATCGTCTCCGGGTTTTACCACGCTGCGGCCACCGGCGGCTGGAGTATGCCGGCCTCGCCCGCGCTCTCGCTGCCCGCAGCGCTCGGCGCCCTTGCGCAGGCTACGCTGCTGACTACTTATTGTTATTGGGGCTACTACAACATCTGCTTTTTGGGCGGCGAAGTGAAGCGGCCCGAGCGAACCATTCCGCGCGCCATTTTGCTCTCAGTGCTCTTCGTCGCGGCGTTTTACGTGGCCATGAACATGGCAGCGCTGCCTTCCCTGCGCGACGCCGCCTCGCACGTTGCCGCTGGCGCCACGGTCCGCCTGCAACTGGTGGCCGACATCGCAACCTCGGCCTTTGGCAGCCTCGCCGGCCGCCTGATGGCCGCGCTCATCATCTGGACGGCCTTCGCCTCGGTCTTCTCACTGCTGCTCGGCTACTCCCGCGTGCCTTACGCGGCCGCCCGCGACGGCAACTACTTCCGCTATCTGGCCGCCGTTCATCCACGCTACAACATTCCTCACCGCTCTCTTGTCGCTTTGGGACTGGTTGCGATGGCCTTCTGTTTCTTTTCTCTGGTGCAGGTCATCACCATGCTGGTGATTACGCGCATCCTTCTGCAATTCCTGCCGCAGCAGGTGGGAGTGATGCTGCTTCGCATCCAGCGGCCGGAGCTGGCGCGGCCCTTCCGCATCCCGTTTTATCCGCTGCCGCCGCTCATCGCTCTTGCGGGATTCGTTTTTATGCTGGTCAACCGCGGCCACGCCCTGGTTGAACTGGCCGTAGCCGCGGCAATCGCCATCTCCGGCACGCTGATCTACCTCATCCGTGCTCGCAGTCTTGGCCAATGGCCATTTGCTCGCGGCAAATAAGCGCACAGATGTTGCATCAACCCTCCATGCTGTCATCCTGAGCGACCCAGAGCGTAGCGAACGGGGAGAGGTTGCAGAATTCGAAAACTCAGAAGGCATTCGATTACTACGGGACTACCGATCCGCAGTGGGACCAGACCCCAATAAGAACCAAACGCGAAATCACGCCCGCTCCTGAGATGGAGAAACAGGTTTATGCGAGCCGTGCCACAGCCGGCCTCATCTTGAGAACCAGTAGTAGAGCTAGGATGCCGGTGCCGAGCAGCAGTATCGATCCCGGTTCCGGCGTGACTGTAAATGTGACCGGCTGGCCGCTGCCCTCGCCAAAGGGAGTTGGCTCATACAGAACGGCAGTGGCATTGGCGTCACCAGCTCCGTAGATAAGCCCGACACCTGGAATAACACCATCACTCCACACTCCGGCCGAGAATCCGCCGCTTACATTAAACAGGAGACCGCCTACGTCGAAATCGCCACCCGAGAAGGGATATCCAGGGCAGTCTGCAGGCGAGTCGTCCGCTGGGAAGAAAAAGTCATCGTACGACATTCCCGCGCCGGAAAATGCAAAATCCCCGGGGACGAAGCCAGACACGGCGGCTGGGTTGTAAAGCCCTGTAATCGTGCCGTTGATTCCATCGTTCGTGTCGGAATACGTTCCGCTGATGCCGGTGATTGCGTAAGCGCCAGGGGTTGCCGTCGGTGCGACAGTGAATGCTCCCGAGCTGGTAATGCCCCCACCGCTGTAAGAAAACCCATAGCTATCTGCCAAAGCAGACGGCGCAATTGCAGAGGCTGTTGCCAACGCAAGAAGTGCGAGTGTGAACCGGTTCATTGTTCCTCCAGGCTGATTCTCGACCGAATCAAAGGGTGGGGTAGGTAGAAAGGAAGGAAGGGGAAGGGGGATGCCTATCGCCACCATGCACTGGATAACACCCATGCAGGAATAAGTCAAGTCCCGCGACTGAAATTCACAATGAAAATGGGCACAAAATCATCGACTCACTCATCGACCACTCCCACCGGAAGATCTCCAGCATTTGAGTTTCGGGTGTATCACCGCCAACTCGGCTCCACGGATTGGAAACCGCGAATTTCTCAAACAAATCTTGTAACGTCCATCCCTTCCATCATGTCTAATGATTGTGTTCAGCACTTCCCCGTGCGAGGTCACCCCATGCTCATCGGCAAGCCCCCCGACATTCCCTCTTCCGAAATCACTCCCCGAGACCAATACGATCAGTACCTCAATCGCCGCCGCTTTCTGCGCACCGCCGCTTCCACTGCCATAGCCGCGCTGGGCGTCGAGCGGCTGACCGAGATCTTTTGGCCGCGCATTGCCGCGCAGGCCGGCACAAAACTCGATACCGTGAAGAGCCCGCTCACCACCACCGGCGAGCAACTGACCAGCTTCGAGGACATCACTCACTACAACAACTTCTACGAGTTCGGCGTGGAGAAGGACCAGCCCGCGAAGAACGCCGGTGGCCTGCTCACCCGCCCATGGACCGTGCGCGTAGAAGGCAAGGTGAAGCAGCCGAAGACCTTCGACATCGACGCGCTGCTCAAGCTTCGCCCGCTCGAGGATCGCGTATATCGCCATCGCTGCGTCGAAGCCTGGAGCATGGTGATTCCCTGGGTCGGCTACTCGCTTTCGGAGTTCATCAACCAATGCGACCCGCTGCCCAGCGCAAAATATGTTCAGTTCCTTTCCTACTACGACCGGCATGTGGAGAAGTGGACCGGCGAGTCGACCATCTCCTGGCCTTACTCCGAGGGACTGCGCATGGACGAGGCCATGAACCCGCTCACGCTGCTGACCTTTGGATTGTATGGCGAGGTGCTGCCTAATCAGGATGGCGCGCCGGTGCGCATCGTCGTGCCGTGGAAGTACGGCTTCAAGTCAGCCAAATCAATTGTCACCGTGCGCTTCCTCGACAAGCAGCCGCCCACCACATGGAACGATCAGGGGCCCAGCGAATACGGCTTCTATTCCAACGTCAATCCCGACGTAGACCATCCCCGCTGGAGCCAGAAAACCGAGCGCCGCATCGGCTTGCCTTTCTACGCGCAGCGCCGCACGACCTTGATGTTCAACGGCTACGGCGACCAGGTGGCCTCGCTGTATAACGGGATGAATCTGCGAAGGAACTTCTGAAGAGGAAAACAGGGAACAATGTTCAGATTGACGGGCTATAACCCCACTTTTGAAGGGAAACGCAAAACTTAAGGAAATAGACGCCAGTTTGACGGGGTATAGCGCCAGTTTCGAGGGGTGAGGCGCCAATTTTGAATGGTAAATCGCCAGTGTTGATGGGCAAACCGCCAGTTCGAAGGCAAAAACGTCAGCGTGAAGGCAATAACGTCATTGTGAAGCAAAAACACCCCAATTTGACGACGTATGAGCCCGCGTTTGAGAGACAAAACGCTAATTGTCACCGAAAAACCACCGATTTTCGCGCAGCTTCAAGTTCACTCATTCCGTTCACGAAAGTGACTCCGCACATTCACACTCTATGAAAAGAACGACGCTTCTTGCACTCAAGACCCTCGTCTGGCTGGCCTGCCTTTGGCCGCTGGGCTTGCTCCTTTGGGGCGCAATCAACAACAAACTGGGCGCGGACCCCACGGCGACCATCACCTTTGCCACCGGACTGGCCACGCTGCGCCTGCTCACCATCTCGCTGGCCATCACGCCAGTGCGCCGTCTTTCGCCGCGCCTCGGCTGGCTCATCAAGTTTCGCCGCTTGCTGGGCCTCTTCGCCTTCTTTTACGCCACGCTCCATCTGTTCACTTATATCGCTCTCTACGCCGGCTTCGACGTGAACGCAATGGCTGCCGACATCGCCAAGCGCCGCTACATCACCGCTGGCGTGGCGGCGTGGCTGCTGCTGTTGCCGTTGGCCGCGACCTCGACGAATTGGGCCATTCGCAAGCTGGGCGGCAAGCGCTGGAACCGGCTGCACAGGCTGGTTTATGTGGCCGCTGTCTGCGCAGTAATTCACTACTGGTGGCAGGTGAAGCCCGGCGTGCTCACGCCGCTGACCATGACGATTGTGCTGGGCATTCTCCTCCTGGCGCGGCCCGTGCAGGCTTGGAATCAACGACGCAAAGTGCACTTGGTTTAGCAAAACCCTTTCCAAATTTGCGGTGCAAACAGGACTCCCACGGCAGGAGTATTCTATGCATAGCGATTGATGATGGCCGTCTGGAATCGGCGGAAATTCAGCCTTGCGCTGCTGTAGTGCTGCCGGTCCGCAGCCCTCACGCTCCCGGAGCTATTTTCCAGAAGAATCAGCGCTGCACCATCCCATTTGAGGAGGATGTTCTTATGAAAGCGTTCAGTTCGATGCGCCGCGATTTCTTACGCACCAGCAGTTTCGGCATGGCCGCTGCCGCCATTCCAGCCGTTTCTCTCGCAGCCTCGGGGCAGGACAGTGCCCCGGCAGGCGAGCCAGCCCGCAACCTCTTCAACGTCCGCAAATACGGCGCGACGGGGGACGGGAAAACGTTGGATACAGAGGCCGTGAACCGCGCCATCGAAGCCGCAGCCGCCACGGGCGGAGGAGTGGTTGTCTTCCCGGCGGGATCGTATCTTTGTTTTTCTATCCACTTGAAGAGCCAGGTTCATCTGCTCCTGGAGCAGGGCAGCGCAATCGTGGCTGCCGACTCCCCGATGCCTGGCGACCTGACCGGCTATAACGGCGGAGTTTACGACGCTGCCGAACCGAATACGGCCTGGGACGCCTATCAGGACTACGGCCATAACCACTGGCATAACTCGCTGCTGTGGGGCGAAGATATTCACGACTGCAGCATTACGGGCTCGGGCCTGATCTGGGGCAGGGGGCTCTCGAACGGCCGCGGACGCAAAGGAGACGGCGCGCCTTTCAAGGCCGAACAGGCAGGCGCGGGCAACAAGGCCATCGCGCTGAAGAATTGCCGCAATGTCCTTTTGCGCGACTTCGCGATTCTCAAGGGCGGCCATTTTGGACTTTTGCTGACCGGCGTCGATAACCTGACCATCGACAATCTCAAGATCGATACCGATCGCGACGGCATCGACATCGATTGCTGCCAGAACGTGCGCGTCTCCAATTGCACGGTCAACTCGCCATGGGACGACGGCATTTGCCCGAAGTCGAGTTATGCCCTGGGTTATGCAAGGCCCACCAGAAATGTGACCATTTCCAACTGCTGGGTTACGGGGTATTACGAACTGGGTTCGGTGCTGGACGGAACCTTCAAGAAGTTCGCGCCGGGTGTAGTCGATCACCCCACCGGCCGCATCAAATGCGGCACGGAATCCAACGGCGGCTTTATCAACATCACTATCTCCAATTGCGTATTCGAAGGTTGTCAGGGTTACGCGTTGGAATCGGTCGATGGCGCGCTGCTGGAGGACATAACCATCACCAATACAACCATGCGCGACCTGGTTGCGGGTCCCATTTTCATGCGCTTGGGTGCGCGGTTGCGCGGTCCCAAGGAAAGCACAAAAGTGGGAACGCTCAAGCGCATTCTCATCAGCAATCTCGAATGCTACAACGCGCCGCAAGAGGTCAGCTCGATTCTCAACGGCATTCCAGGCTATCCGATTGAAGATGTGAAGCTCTCCAACATCTACATCGAAACGGTGGGCGGCGCAACGGCCGGGATGGCCCAGATACAGCCGCCCGAGCTCGAAGCGGCGTATCCGGAGCCAAGAATGTTCGGACCCATGCCGGCATCGGGGTTCTTTCTACGGCATGTGCGCAATGTAGAAATGAGTCATGTGGAGATAGCGAATGCGACCGCCGACGCGCGCCCCGCGTTCTACTTGGCCGATGTTGAGCGCGCGGATTTCTTCGCTGTTACGGCTCCGCACGGTGCGGACGGCGCTTTTGCTTTGCACGATGTGAAGAACCTGCGCATCGGCTGGAGCCGCGCTGCCGCCGACGCAACACTAGACAGAGTCGATAACAAGATGTTGTGAGTTGGCGCTTGGGGCCATGCCTGCCAGCGGCGCGTTCAGGCTTCTGGGAATCGCAGCACAGCCTGCGCCACCGGGCGATAGCTTTTGCGGTGCAGCGGCGTTGGCCCAAGCTTTGCGAGGGCAGCTAGGTGCGCCGGGCAGCAGTAGCCCTTGTGCTTTGCCAGCCCGTAGCCGGGGAACTCGCCGTCCAACTTCACCAGCAGCCGGTCGCGGTGGACCTTGGCCAGAACACTGGCCGCGGCAATAGAAAAACTCATCGCGTCGCCTCGAATGACGGCTCTCTGCGGGCACTCCCAATCGATGGTGTCGCGGCCGTCGATGAGCAAAAAGTCCGGGCTGAGTGCCAGTTGTTCGACGGCGCGGCGCATGGCCAGCAATGACGCCTGGCGAATGTTGATGCGGTCGATGGTCTCCGCGTCTACCTCGGCGATGGCGAATGCTATAGCGTTGGCGCGAATCTCCAGGTCGAGCTTGTTGCGCCTTTTCTCCGAGAGTTTCTTCGAGTCGGTCAGGCCGTCAAACTGAAACCCGGAAGCCAGAACCACTGCCGCAGCCACGACCGGCCCGAAGAGCGGCCCGCGCCCCACCTCGTCGAGTCCGGCAATGCGTAAAGCACCGCGCCCGCGCGCGGCCTCTTCCAGCGTCCATCCGCAAACCGGGGCTTTGACCATGTTCTCAGTATAGAAACAGGCCGGGCGTGGCCACCGTCTATCTCGCCCTGAGTGGAATCGAAGCGGAATCGTTTTTCCAGCCAACAACTTTGTTATCGCGAAAATATACTTCAGAGCCGCCGTATTCGCACTTGTCTTCAGCAAACGCCGTGGGAGTTCCCTGAACCGCCAAAACGATGTCTCTGGATGAGCCAATCGTAAAATACTCCGGGCTCGGATTAATCGTGTATTGCGGCCATAGCTTTACTCGAATCGGGGATGAGTCAGGATCGATTCGCCAGCCGACAACGAAGCCGTCTTTGAGATACAACTCCGATTTGCCGTAAACCAGCTTATCTTCGGAGGCTGCTGTCGGTGCTCCCTGCTGAGCCAGCACTTCGTCTCTGGTGGAACCAACCGCAATATACGAACTGATGATGCCTGCCGTGGGTGGAGCGATCCGGGCTGTAGCGTGTGTCTTCGCCTTCTGTCCGCTAGTCACATTCTGGGCCGCAGGCTGATCGGTCTTCGGGTCTGTTTCCTGTTCCTGCGCGGACTCTCGCGGATCCAAGCTCTGCAAATCCTTTTTGATCTCATCCAGCAAGGATTCCTCGGGCGCGTTCGCGCCACCGCGCAGATCGGAGGCTTTGACATTGGCTGCCTGCGCGGCTCCGGGGTCAAGAGCTTTTAGACCTGCCCAGATTGATATGCCGATGAAGAGGACGAGGACGAGAGCCGCAATCTTCAAAAGCGTTTTGAGCTTTGGCAAAATCTTGACGAACGTCTTGATCCCTTCCTCGGACGGCAGAAGAGAAAACGCGTTTGGATTCAGGGCAGGCACTTGATTGTTCGCCGCAGCGTCGCCGCAAGCGGATCCGCCATCCGCCGATTGTCCCTCGGGGGCCTTGCAGCACGCCAAATAACATGGCCGTTCCTCATGGTATCGCTCGGAGGAAGTCGAAGTTAGAAAATAGAATGCGGTAGTGACATTCTTCAGCTTTTCCTCGGCCGCCTCTTTCAACTTTTGGTCGTCCAGGAAATTCTCCGGGCTCCAGGCCTTGGCGAGCAGGCGATAGGCGCTTCGGATTTCCTTCTCCTGCGCATCCGTTTGAACTCCGAGAACCTGAGTAGCCTCGCACCGCGGGCACTGTATGTACCTGGCATCAACCAAAATTCCACACGAACAGTAATTCATGGCCCGATAGCCCTTGCCCTTCATTCTGTTTTGGGAGTCGCCCAATTATAGTCGAGGCCAACGCGCCGCGCTGACGCATATACAGAGGAATCCGTAGAATAAACATGACGGCGCTTTTCTGGAGCTGAATGGCCTTTACCGAACAATACGATGTGGTGGTGGTTGGCGCGGGACACGCAGGGTGCGAGGCAGCGATGGCGGCCTCGCGCATGGGCATGAAGACGGCGCTCATCACCATGAATATGGACCTGATTGCGCAGATGAGCTGCAATCCGGCGGTCGGCGGCGTGGCCAAAGGCCACCTGGTCCGCGAGGTGGACGCGCTGGGCGGCGTGATGGGCGAGGTGGCTGACGCGGTGGGGATTCAGTTCCGGCTGTTGAACGCGTCGCGCGGGCCGGCAGTGTGGAGTCCGCGTGCGCAGTGCGACAAGCAACTCTATCGTGTGAAGATGCGCGAGGTGCTCGAAAGCCAGCCGGGGCTGCATATTCGTCAGGCTGAGGTGGTGGGCCTGATTGTCGAGGACAGTGAACAGCGGACAGTGAGCAGTGGTCATCGCCGAAAGGTTCTGGGACTCAAGCTGCGTGATGGTCGTCAAATGCTGGCCGGGGCCACCATCATTACCACCGGTACATTTCTGAACGGACTAATCCACTGCGGCGAAGAGAGTTATCCGGCGGGGCGCAGCGGAGAACCGGCCTCTGTTCTGCTGGGCGAGGCGCTGCGCGCGCTGGGATTGCGAACCTGCCGGCTCAAGACTGGGACGCCGCCGCGGCTCGACGGACGCACCATTCGTTGGGAGACTTTCGAGGAGCAGGCGGGCGATGCGGACCCCACGCCCTTCAGCTTCAGAACCAAAAGAATTGTGCAGCCGCAGATTAGTTGCCACATCGCCTTCACCACGCCGGAAACTCTCCGTATTATTCGTGAAAATGTGCATCGCTCTGCGATGTATTCCGGGCAGATAGCGAGCATCGGGCCGCGCTATTGCCCGTCAATTGAAGACAAGATCGTCAAATTTCCCGACAAGACGCAGCACCAGTTCTTTTTGGAGCCGGAGGGGCTCAACACTCACGAGGTTTACGTCAACGGCATGTCCACCTCGCTGCCCATGTCGGTGCAGTGGGAGATTGTGCGCTCCATTCCGGGACTCGATGCGGCCGAGATGCTGCGTCCCGGCTATGCCATTGAATATGACAGTGTGGATGCGACCGAACTGGACCGCGCGCTACGCGTGAAGAGCATCGAGGGCCTGTACCTGGCCGGACAGATCAACGGGACCAGCGGCTACGAAGAGGCTGCTGGTCAGGGCATCATGGCCGGCATCAACGCCGCGCTCTGGCTCCAGGGCGAGCCGCCTTTCACCATGGATCGGAGCGAGGGCTACATCGGCGTTCTGATTGACGACCTGATCTCCAAAGGTATCAACGAACCCTACCGGATGTTCACCTCGCGCGCCGAATTCCGCCTACACCTGCGCATCGACAACGCTGACCGGCGTCTGACCCCATATGGGCGGAGGCTGGGGCTGATTGATGATTCGGCTTGGGCGGAGTACGAGCAAAAACAAGCCAGAATGATGGCGCTTGAAAAGCTGCTTACCACACGCAAGGTTGATTCCGATAAGCTGATAGCCGCAGGCCTCGGTGAGCTGACCGCGACCGCCGGCCTGACCTGTGCGCAACTGCTCAAGCGGCCCGAAGTTACAATCGAGCCTGTGCTGGGCGCACTGCGTGCAGACCTTGAAGCAGAGCCGCTCCTCAAGGAGATGGCCGCGCTGACGGGCAAGAATTCCGACCCAGCCGCGAATGTGGGGACGGCCAGTTTGCGCAATGAAGCTCGCGCCGTGGAGACCGAGATCAAATTTGCCGGCTATCTGGAGCAGCAGAAGAAATCCATTGCCAAGCTGAAGGCCGCCGAGGCCATGGCGATTCCCGAGTGGCTTGAGTACGGCGTCATCAGCGGACTCTCGCGGGAGATGCGCGAAAAGTTGGAGCGGGTGCGCCCCGGAACCATCGGCCAGGCCAGCCGCATCTCCGGCGTAACGCCGGCCGCGCTCAGCCTGGTGCATGTATCGATTCGCCTACAGGGAGCCCGGCGTTTAGCGGGGAGACAAGCCGGCGTCGTGGCCAAAAACACCGAAGCCGATTGTTACTGACTGCCCTTGTCGCCCTTGCCTATAAACGGAATGTGGAAGGGCATCTCGTCATTGGAAGGCTTTTTGTGCTTGCCACCGACGTCCACTGGGAGCTTGGTGCGCTGCGAGTTGATGCACACCCAGCCGCCGTGCGTCTTCTCGAAGACGTGGGTAAACACGCCCTTTTCGTCCACCTCGCCTGACCCGGCTTTGTGGTGCAACACGTAAGTGCCGTTAGCCACCGCGATGTCGCCCAGTGTGCGCACGGCAACCACTCGCTGATCAAGATGGAGGGTCTTATCCTCGAGGGTAATCAGTTGGGCCAGTTGCTGGTTGCGGGTGGTGATGTCGCCGCCGGCTGAGACATCTACGAACAAGGGAGAGAGCACCAGTTCCAGGCCGTACTGATCACGCAGGTTGATGGCGGTAGACCAGGCGTCTTCAATCTTCTGGAACTCGCGAATCTGCGGGCTTTCGGCCGAGGTCGCGGCAGATTGGGACGCGGTCGCCGCCGGCGTCGAAGCCGGATTCTGGGCTACAACAAAGCAGCATGAAAGCAAGAAGACAGATAAACCAGCCACGAGACGGGTCATAAGCACCATGAACTCCAGACAGACAGTTGTGAGAGATCAGGGGTCAGTTGCCGTGAATCCGGCCACCTTCCGGGGAGGAGACCTGTTCCCTGTTCCCTATGCCCTTTCATTCGATGATAGCTCTTGGACTCGGCCTAAAGGCCTTGGGGAGCACCAAAACAGAGAAAAACCCTAGCTGAGTGTCTGTAGCCGCTCAGGCTCGTGAAGGGTGACCAGAGAGTCCTCGATGGAGATCCAGCCCTCCTTGCGGAACTGGCCCAGGGTGCGGGTGACGGTTTCGCGGGTGGTGCAGGCCATGGAAGCCATCTCTTCGTGAGTCAGCAGTAGGGGGAAGCGGAAGCCGCCCCCTTCCAGGTGCTCGCCGATCTGGTGGGCCAGCTCAAGGAGCAAGCGTCCCAGGCGGGCGGCCACGGTCTCAGCCAGGGCTATGCGGCAGGCGTCCTGCAGGGCAAAGCGGTACTCCTGGCAGATGCACTGGACGGCGCGCATCTGGGCCTCTTTGTGAGTGCGCAGAAAGACGAGGAACCGGTCGCGCTCGACCGGACGAAGTTGCGCAGCGGTCAGCGACTCGGCTGAAACTTCGTAGACGCCATGCGAAAGAACCGCGTACAGGCCCAGCATCGAACCCGGCCCGGCTACGCGGACGATCATCTGTTTATCTTGAAGGCGTCCAGCCGTGAGCTTCAGATAGCCGCCGCAGATCAGGTAAAGGCAGCGCGCATCCTCGCCCTGTGTGAAGAGCGCGGCCTGAGCGGGTAGCGCGATGGTGCTGGTGGCAAGTTCAAGATCCGCCAGTACGGCGCTGCCCAGCGAGCAGAACCAGCCGGGGCGGCGATTTGAGCAGGCCGCACACCCCACCGGAACCTGCCTCGCGATGTGCTTCTGCCGTCCGTGTACTGTTGCCGAGATCTCTGTTTGCGCCATGGTCTTGCCCCGTCTGCCGCTGGTTCCATCTCTCCAGCTCGGCTCTTGAATCGAACCCTCCACATTGCGAGAGGGCCGATTCCGAGGTGAAAATTACCCTGGCCTCCTGGGGGAAGAGACACTTATCTAATAGAGAGTCTGCCGCAGCTGCCGTTCCTATGGATGTGATGGGCCTCACGTCTATGAACAACGCTGGAAAATGTGATCTACCCCGGCACAGCGCCTTCAAAACTACAAATTTTCCCTTCCGGCACCGGCTCGACCGCCGACTGCCATCGGCGGAATTCTTTGACGACCGAAGGCCTTAAAGCAGTATGGCTTGGCGCTGTTTCGTCTGCGAGGGCCAGGTGTATGGTTTTGCTCAGCGGCAAAGCCATACTCATATTCTCCTTATGCGAGGAGAGTCCCTTGCATCCTTGCCCTTCTGGCACCAAGGGACCACATTGTGATTGCTTGGTTATTTGGCTCACCGTTGCCGCATCAGGAAATTCGAGTGTCTCCGGTCGCCCACATCACCTAAGATCAAGAGATTCAACCCCGTGGAACCCCACCTTGACGGATGTGATGGACATCACCGCGAACCATTATCATGAAACCGTAATCTCTCGGTCATGAGTGATGCTCCGCACAAAATGCACCTTCCGCGACAGAGTGGTTGAGACAGTTGCCGCTGGAGCGGTGGTCCCGAGAGGGGGCCTGTCGTTTCTGAGTGGTAGAGCGCCGGTAAAATTGGTTGCAGAAGTAGCTATGAGAGCACATGAGGCGGTATTCGATGCATAGAAATTGGCCTGTTACGCAATTGCCGATAAGTGCGGCTCCGGGCAAGAGGCCGGGGTTGCGAGTTGGTTTGATGTTACTGCTGGGCGCAGGTATGCTATGCGTCCCCGTGCTGGCGGCTCCGGCATCCGCCGCTAAGCCTGCTACCGCGCAGACCAAAGACACCGCGGCCGCGGATTATGTGGGCACCGAAACCTGTGCAACCTGCCACGAAGAAGTGGTGAAAGGGTTCGCCAACAATCCTCACACCAAGCTGGCCCTTGAACACGGCAAGAACGGGGTCACCTGTGAGAACTGTCACGGCGCAGGCAAGGGGCACGTTGAAGGCGGTGGCGACATAACCAAGATTTTCGACCCTGCCAAGGCTACGCCTAAAGAGGTAAACGAGAATTGCCTTGGTTGTCACGCCGGCACACACCCCAACTTTGATCGTTCGCCTCACGCCAAGGCGGGGGTAAGCTGCATCAGTTGCCACAACGTCCACAAAAGCGCCACCCCGGAGTTCCTGCTCAAGGCCTCAGAGCCCGCGCTCTGCTTCCAGTGCCACACCGACGTGAAGCCGGCGTTCGATATGCCGTTCCACCATCCGGTGAACGAAGGCGTGGTCAAATGCAACGACTGTCACGACGTTCACGGCACCTTTGGGAATAACAACCTGAGGTCCACGGCCGATCAGAATATGGTTTGCACCAAGTGCCACACCGATGTGCGCGGTCCTTTCGTTTACGAGCACGCAGCGGTCAAGGCGGAGGGATGCCTGGCTTGCCACACGCCGCACGGTTCGCAGAACCCCCGGCTGCTGAATATGCCCAGCGTCAACACATTGTGCAACCAGTGCCATAGCCCGGTCGCGGCCGGTACGGTTCATGGGATGAACGCAGGATCGGCGGAGCTGTTGCCTTGCATCAGCTGCCACACCATGATCCATGGGTCCAACCTCAATCAGGCGTTTCTCAAGTAATGGAACTCGGCCACGCCTTCCAGAACCATCGGACGGCGCGGCCCGGATCCTGTAACAGCTTGGCACACGAGTTCAAGGTCTTTTGGCACACGAGTTCAAGATTTTCGATGTCAGCAACAATGCTTTTTTTCAAGTGAGGCTTCATATGAGGAACACAGGCTGGTTTTCCCGGCTGTTCAATCAACAGCCCTCTACCGCAATGATCCAGCGCGTAGCTGGGGGCGTTGGAGTAGCCGTTTTACTGATGATGACAGGCATTGCTGCCGCCCAAAATCCGACCGCGCAAATTCCAACGCCGGATTCGCAGATGTCCATCCCTGATGGGTATTCAGCCCATGGGACCGCAGACCTGGGTGGGCACATGTCCGGTCTCACGGGCAGCAAAGCCATGTACGACACGCTGGTCAACATTCAGTCCGGACCGCGCGTGCTGGGCGAGACCTTTGAGATGCATGCGCTGCCGGGCAACAAGAAACCCCTGTTCGATTCGCTGAGCGCCATCGGCACAGGGTTCGGCGGCGATCCAGACAGCTTCAACAAGCTTGACTTCCACAAGGGCAAGATCTACGAGTTCTCGGGAACGTTCCGCCGCGACCGCCGGTACTTTGACTACGATCTGCTGGGCAACCCGAATGTCACCACTGGGCAGTCGATTCCCATCGGGCCCTCCAAGACGCCCACGGGCGCGCTGGCGTGGCCGCAGGTTGAACAATCGCCGGTAATGTTCAATACGGTGCGCCGCATGACGGACACTAACCTCACCCTCCTTCCGCTCTCGAAGGTGACCTATCGATTTGGGTTCTCGCACAACACTTTCGAGGGCCCGAGCCTGAGCCCCGGTGAATCTGTCGGCAAGTACGATTCCCTGCTGCGGGAGTTTGAGCGCAACAGCACCGACGACTATACGGCCGCAATCGATTGGAAGCCCATCGAGGGCACCAAGCTGACCTTTGAAGCGCAGGTTGACCACTACAAGGCGGACTCCTATTTCACTCTGGCACCGAGCGAATTGATGGTGCAAGAGGCGGACGGAACTCCGGCCTCTCTCGGCGATTGGGATAGCCAGACCGCCGTTGGCATTGGCGCTTGCAATACCGGCAGCATGGGGAGCGCATATACCCCTGCCGCCGGGACCACTCCAGCCTCCTACACCATCCTCTCGGCTCCGCAAACCGCCGGCGGCCTGCCCGTCATCAATCCGGCATGCGATGTCGTGACCAGCTACATGCGCTCGCAGCCCACGCGCATTCTCACGCCTACGGAGATATTCCGCTTCCAAAGCACGAGCATCAAGAACGTCTCGATGAACGGCGATTTCCGCTACACCAACGCAAACATGAACCTGCCCAACTACTACGAGAATTTCCAGGGGCTGGTGGGGGAATCCGCCACTGCTGCGGGAGTCACCCCCGCATACCCCGCGCAGGCAATCCGCTCTGCCACGTTTACGGGCAACGCGAGCGCCAAACGTGAGGTCGTAGCTGCCGACTACGGCGTCACCTGGCAGGCGACAAAGACGGTCAGTGTCTCCGATCAGGTTGACTACTCCAACGTCCATCAGCCCGGCACCTCCAATATCTCGGATGGGATTACTGCGAATACTGCCACGAACCCGAATGAAACCATCAACTACTCCGGTGCGCTGGGCGCCGGAGTCAACCTCACTGCCGAGGGAAGCCCCAACGGTACCCCTATGCCGGCTTACTTCGGCCAGAGGCTCCTGACCAATAACCTGACGGGGACATGGGATGCGAAGTCTCGCGCCACGCTCTCGCTCACCTATCGCCATCGTAACCACGTGATCGCGGAGAACGCGTACAGCGCCGCGAGTGGTACTACACCTGTTGATTCCGGTGGCAATCCGGGCAACGTTCCTTTGGCTCCCGGTGCGACGACAAACGGAATCGTGACCATCAATGAAGACGGCGGAATCCTCAATGCCGCCCTGCGTCCCACCAACAATTGGGATGTCAATGGCACGGTCGAGATTCTCTATGACGACAACGCATTCACTCCGGTCGGTCCGCGGCAGACAAAGCACTACAGAGTGCATACCATGTACAAGCCAAGGCCCTGGGCGACGATCTCCGGCGCTTTCAACGACCTGGAACGGCACAACAACACCAACAACAATCAGGCCACTGTGGCGTTGTTCGTTCCTCCTTCAGCAACAATCACTCCATCAGCTCCAACCGGAACCGCCTCAACCGGTACCCCATATGTGGGCCCGCTCCAGCATGTCGATCACAGCCGGGTTTACAGCCTGGGCGCGGTGCTCACGCCGAATGAGCACTACGGCTTCGATTTCAACTACGCCTATAGCGATGTCTATGCGGCGACCAACATCTGCTACCTGAATGGCGCCGCAGGGGCCTCACTACCCGGAGCGGTGCAAAGTGCCACCAGTACCGTATGCCCGAACATATGGGGAAGAGGCGCTACGGGCATTACGGAGTCCAATGGCTCGGCGCTCTCGGATTGGGGTCCGTCCAAGGACTTCATGGATGCTCCCACGCAGTCCGCATCGGCGGCTCTTGCGCTGTCTCCTGTTGACAAGCTCCACTCCAACATTGGCTATCGCATCAGCTCAGTGAACGGCACTCGGTTCTTCAACGATGCGCGTGACGTCAGCGGTTCGCTCGTTTCTACCTATCAGACTCCCTTTGTCAACGCGGCATGGACGGTCCATACCGGATTGATTTTGAAGGCGGAGTACAATTTCTACGGTTACGGCGAGGGCGGTCCTTCCGGCTCACCGTACTGCAGCACTTCAACGTCTGTGGCGGCAGAAGCATCGATTGTTCCATGCAACTCTTCCACGCTAACCGGTCCGACCGGCCTGACCGAACCGTCTTCCGGCCTGACCGCGCCCAGAAACTTTCATGCGAATAACGTGACCATTGGAGTTCATTTCGCGTTCTGATTCCATAGGTTGATCGGCTAAGGCACAGTCGGCGCAGTTCCCTTGATGCAAGGGGGTTGCGCCGATTTTGTGAAATGCCATCTTGTTGCCATATTGGTGGCTGCTCCAGCGGCGAATGCTTGCCGTCGGAGTTAAAGTATAAGGAAGCAAGCACTCGGCAGGGGATTCTCACGCGCGACCCGCCGACAGAATTTCAAGGAGAGCTGTAATGAAAAAGATGAACCGTTCCCTGTTGGTGTTGGCCGCAATAGTGTGTCTGGCCGGCGCCGTGAGCTTCGCCCAATCCGGCGGCGAGGCGACCTACAAAGCCAAGTGTCAAATGTGCCACGGCGCCACGGGCGTTCCCAGCCCTGGGATGGCCAAGGCAATGGGCATCTTGCCCGTTTCCGATCCGGCTATCAGGAAGCTGACCGCCGACCAAATGTTTGCTGCTGTCAAGAACGGCAAGGGCAAGATGAAGCCGGTTGCCGGACTCACCGACGCGCAGATCAAGGACACGGTGGCTTTCTATCGCGGCTTGAAATAAGGTTACAATCGGAACGAGAAGTCAGACCAGGCCCGCCGATCTCGGCGGGCCATCTCGACAGTTGATGCGTAAAGCGGGGCTGGCGCGGATCGCTGAGCTGGCGCTGTTAGTGGAATCAACCCCGCTAACACTCGCGTAGCACGGCGAACTCGCTAATCGCGCTTTTGAGTGGAGGTAAGGTGCCATTGTTTCAAAAATTCCGTGAAGGCTGGGTGCGTCCGGCGCTGTTTTTCGGCAACAATCCCATCAGCCTGGCCGGCGGAGCCATTACCACTGCCTCCGGCGTGACTATGATCGCCTATTGGCTGGTGGAGATCTTCGGCCGCCCCAACGACAACCCCTACCTCGGCATCATCTTCTTCCTGCTTCTGCCCGGCCTGTTCATCGCCGGATTGGCGCTAATCCCCATAGGCGTGTGGGTGCGCCGCAGAAAGCTGCAAAAGGCCGGGCAGATTCCGGCAGAATTCCCCAAAATCGATTTGAACGACCGCATCTTCCGCCATGGACTGGATATCGTTCTAGTGGCTACCATCATCAATCTGCTGGTGGTCTCGGTCGCCAGTTATCGCGGCGCGGCATATATGGATTCGCCGCAGTTCTGCGGCCAGTCGTGCCACGTGATGCACCCCGAGTACACGGCCTACAAGATCTCCGCGCATTCGCATGTGGACTGCGTAGCCTGCCACATCGGCTCGGGCGCGGCTTCGTACTTTGCCGCCAAAGTGAACGGCACAAAGCAGATTCTTGAAGTCACGTTTGATCGCTACCCCACGCCGATTCCTTCGCCGGTCGAGAGCCTGCGCCCCGCGCGATACATCTGCGAAGGCTGCCACACACCGGCCCGCTTCGTTGGCGAAAAATTGTTGGTGAAGTCGAGCTTTGCCGACGACGAAAAGAATACCGAAACTCAGACCGTGGTCGTGCTGCACCTTGGCGGACTCGATGGACTCTCGCATCTGACCGGAATTCACGGCGTTCACCTGGGCCACATCGAGTACATCGCCACCGATCCTACTCGAACCACCATCCCCTGGGTGCAGAAGCGGAACGCCGATGGCTCGGAGACGGTCTATGCCGCGTCCGCACTCAACGGAGCAACTCCCAAGGGCGAGCGGCGATTGATGGATTGCATCGACTGCCACAATCGCGCGGCGCACACCTTTGTGACTGCGGAGGAAGCCCTCAACCAGGCTATGGCCGACGGCCCGGTGAGCCCGGAACTGCCCTGGATCCACAAAGAAGGGTTGGTGCTGCTGAAGGCCACCTACGCCAGCCAGGACGAGGCGCGCACCAGAATTCCCGCGCAGCTTGAGGCCTTCTATCGCTCCGAGCATCCCGAAGTGCTAACCACCAAGGCGGCGCTGGTCAAATCCGCGGGCAACGAACTCGTGACCCTCTACAACCAGAATGTCTTTCCCTATATGAAGGTAACGTGGGGAACGCATCCCAACCACATCGGTCACATGAGCTATCCAGGCTGCTTCCGCTGCCACGATGGCGATCACATGGCCAAGGACGGCTCGGCCATTCCTCAGGACTGCGCAGTCTGCCACAACCTTCTGGCCGTGGACGAATCCAAGCCCAAAGTTCTCTCCGACCTCGGCATTCAATAAGCGGCTGCGCACAACAGATCCGTGCCCACCCTTTCGCCTTCTTTTTGGCGAAAGGGTGGGCACCCGCAAACCTCACGACACTACCCGTTCCCTCACACCGCGCGGACCCCAACCCCGATGTGGTAGGCTGGCTTGTCAGTTTGAAGGAGCCAGATTTCTCATGTCTTCCAGCCATCCTTTTCATTTCAATCTTGTAGTCGCGGCCCATGCCGCCATGATCGAGCACGGTTTCCAGCCCGATTTTCCTGCCGGAACCGACAAGGAACTGGGTGCAATCCAGGCCCATCCCGAGCCTCCCGCCGTAGCCGGAATTCAGGACCTGCGCAGCCTGCTCTGGTCCTCCATCGACAACGATACGTCTCGAGACTTAGACCAGATCGAGTGGGCCGAATCGCTGCCTGATGGCCGCATCCGCGTGCTCATCGGCGTTGCCGACGTGGACGCTCGCATCGCGCGAGGCACAATCATCGACGGCCACGCCAGCAGCGAGACCACTTCGGTCTACACCGGCGTCAAAGTCTTTCCCATGCTGCCTGCCGAGCTCTCCGAAGGCATCACCTCGCTCAACGAGAACGAGGATCGCGTGGCGCTGGTCATTGAGTATGCCGTGGACAAGGCGGGCACGGCGGCAGACGGCAATGCCTATCGCGCACTGGTCCACAATCGCGCGCAACTGGCTTACAACAGCGTGGGCGCATGGCTCGAGGGCAAAGGTCCTGTGCCGGCCAAGGTAGCCGCCAACGCTGATCTGGCCGCGCAGCTAAAGCTCCAGGACACGGCTGCCCAGTGTATGGTCGATGGGCGTTTCCAGCACGGCGCGCTTGATCTGGAAACCATCGAGACCCGTCCCGTGATGCTGGCCGACGAGGTGGTCGAGATTTCGCGCCTGCAAAAGAACCGCGCCACTTCGCTGATTGAGGAATTCATGGTGGCGGCTAACGGCGTTATCGCCCGCACCTTCGAAAACGCCGGCGTGGCCTCGATTCGCCGCATCGTCCGCACCCCCAAGCGCTGGGACCGCATCGTAGAGCTGGCCCAGGGCCTGGGCACAACTTTGCCCACTGAGCCTGACTCGAAGGCTTTGAACGATTTCCTATTGGCGCAGAAGCGGAAGGACCCCGACCACTTTCCAGACCTATCGCTGGCTACGGTCAAGCTGATGGGCCCAGGCGAGTACGTGCTCGTCAAGCCCAACGAAGTCTCTCCGGGCCACTTCGGCCTCGCCGTCCAGGACTACACGCACTCCACAGCGCCCAATCGCCGCTTCCCGGATATGGTGACGCAGCGGCTGATGAAGGCCTGGCTTGCCAAGGCGCCCCAGCCTTACTCTGCCGACGACCTCAACGCTATTGCCGTCCGCTGCACGCTGATGGAAGACAACGCCCGCAAGGTGGAGCGCGAGATGCAGAAGCGCATCGCCGCCGTCGTGCTGCACCCGCGCATCGGCCAGAGCTTCCCCGCCATCGTCACCGGCGTCAACAACTACGGCACCTTCGTCCGCACCCTCGACCCGCATGTGGATGGCATGGTCGTTCAAGGCGGCAAGGGCCTCGACGTAGGCGACAGGGTGACCGTGAAACTAATCTCCACCGATCCCCAGCGCGGGTTTATTGACTTCGCGGTGTGAAGGGACGCCCTGGGACGCGCAATGTCGTGATGGCACTCAAATAGGCTGTGAAACCACAGCGAAGGAGAAAGAGTGTATGAACAAAATGTGCAAGTTTGCGATTGTAGTTGGAGCTGGAGCGGCACTGGCTCCTTGGGCTGTGTTCGCGCAGGCTCCGGCAGACCAGCCAACTGCAACGTCCACACCGGCAATTGTAGCATCAGCGGTCATTCCGCTCGATCAACAACCATCCAAGGAGCAGTTAGCCAAGCTCTTCGAGTTGATACGTGTGCGCCAGCAGGTGCAGTCCCTGTTGAAGATGATGCCGGCCATGGTACAGCAACAGATGCAGACGCAAGCCAAAGCAATTGAGGCCAAACATCCGGAGTGCAGTCTGTCGAAACCGGAGAATCAAGCAGCCTTCAACAAAGTGATGAACAAGTCCATGGAAAGGGCATTCAACATTGTCAACATTGACGAGATGTTCGACGATATGACGGAGGTCTACCAGCGTCACGTCAGCGCCACGGACGTTGATGCGCTCATTGCCTTCTATAGCTCGTCCGCTGGCCAGCACCTGCTCGATGCGCAGCCGGTCATCATGCAGGAATATATGCCTATGGCGATGAAGCGAGTTCAGCGGCGCTCCGACGCTCTTGCCGAGGACTTATCCCGCGACTTGGAGCAACTTGCCAAGTCCATGGCGCCGCCCACGGGCAAGCCTGCCGCGAAGTAGCCGGGCGCCTGCCGGACGCCCAGGTCTCGCCTCTGAGACTTGAGATCCATCGGTTCACGTCTTTACATCGTGCGCACATAAATGTACACTGATTGTGAGTACAGATGGAGGGCGAAATCGATGGGAACCGTGACCGCTGGACCAAGCCGTTTGCGCGCAGAGAACATCAATCTTCGCGCCAGCCGCAGCCAGAAGGCGCTGATTGACCGCGCTGCCGAGGCGCAGGGCCGCAACCGCTCCGATTTCATGCTGGATGTGGCCTGCCGGGCGGCGGAATCCGTCCTGCTCGACCGGCGCTATTTCAATCTGGACAAAGAGCAGTTCCGGCGTTTCACGGCCCTGCTCGACGCTCCGCCCAAAAGCAATCCTCGGCTGACTCGTTTGCTCAGGACGAAGGCGCCGTGGGAGAAGTAGCCGGCATTACCGCTTCCGAAAAGCTGACCGCTGCTCACGATCTCTCGCAATTTCAATGCGGCGAGCCGGAGCTTGACGACTGGCTCAAGCGCAAAGCGCTTCACAATGAGGAGTGCGGCGCATCTCGGAGCTACGTTGTCCGCTCCGGACGGAGGGTTGTGGGCTACTACGCCTTGGCCGCGGGCGCCGTGGCTCACACGAACGCGCCGGGCCGCGTAAAACGGAATATGCCCAACCCCGTGCCGGTGATGGTGATAGGACGGCTGGCTATCGATTTACGGTTTCAGGGACGCGGCATCGGATCGGCACTTCTGCGGGACGCCGTGCTGAGAACCGTGCAGGCCGCTGAAATCGCCGGAATTCGCGCGATCCTCGTCCACGCAATCTCTGAGAACGCGAAGCGATTTTATGTGAAATCGGGGTTCATCGTCTCACCTGTCGATCCCATGACTCTGATGATCTCCGTAGCAGATGCGGTCAACGCTCTTCGAGAAACTCTTTGAGTTTGATTGCATCTCTCCAGCGCAAATGCTGGCCAACGGCATCTGCGAATCCCTTCAGCCGCGCTATAACCATCCCTGCAAAGAAAAAACGCGGGAAGGATTGCTCCTTCCCGCATCAAGTGTTGCAGCGTTGTTCAGGTCTAGACCAGACCCTGATCCAGCATCGCGTCCGCGACCTTCAGGAAGCCGGCGATATTGGCGCCATTCACGAGGTTGCCCGGCGTGCCATACTTCTTGGCCGTTTCGTAGCAATTCTCATGGACGGCGATCATGATCTTGTGCAAACGAGCGTCGACTTCTTCGCGGGTCCATGACAGGCGCATGCTGTCCTGCGTCATTTCCAGTCCGGAGGTGGCAACGCCGCCGGCATTGGAGGCCTTGGCCGGTCCGTAGAGGACCTTCGCATCGATGAACGACTTCGTGGCTTCCAGCGAGCTCGGCATATTCGAGCCTTCGCACACCAGCTTCACGCCATTCTTCAGGAGATTGATCGCGTCCTTCGCGTTGATCTCGTTCTGCGTGGCGCTCGGGAACGCGCAATCCGCCTTGATGTCCCAAATCGGGTTGTGGTCGAGCTTACGGTTGATGGGAGTGAAGATCGCCCTCTTGTATTTGTCAGCGTACTCCTTGATGCGGCCGCGGCGGTTGTTCTTCAGGTCAAGAACATAAGCAAGTTTCCCGCGGTCAATGCCGTCGGCGTCGTAGATAAAGCCGTCGGAATCAGACAACGTGACCGTCTTCGCGCCCAGGTCAAGCAGCTTCTCGACCGTGTATTGCGAGACGTTGCCGCTGCCGGAAACCAGGCAAACCTTGCCTTCCAGCGAGTCTTTCCGCGTCTTCAGCATCTCGTCGGCGAAGTACACGCAGCCGTAGCCGGTGGCTTCGGGACGAATCAACGAGCCGCCCCAACCCAGGCCCTTGCCCGTCAGAACGCCGGTGAACTCATTGCGCAGACGCTTGTATTGTCCGAACAGATAGCCAATCTCGCGTCCGCCCACGCCGATGTCGCCAGCGGGAATATCCGTGTCAGGACCGATGTGGCGTTCCAGTTCGCTCATGAAGCTCTGGCAGAAACGCATCACTTCGTTGTCGCTCTTGCCTTTGGGATCGAAATCAGATCCGCCCTTGCCGCCGCCCATGGGCAGCGTGGTGAGCGAGTTCTTGAATACCTGCTCGAACGCCAGGAACTTCAGAATGCCCAGGTTGACCGAGGGGTGCAAACGCAGTCCACCCTTGTACGGGCCGATGGCGCTGTTCATTTCAATGCGGAAGCCGCGATTGATTTGCACTTCGCCCTTGTCGTCGAACCAGGGAACGCGGAACATGATCACGCGTTCCGGCTCGGTGATGCGCTCCAGGATCTTCTCTTTCTGATACCGAGGATGGCGATCCAACACGGGCTTCAGGGAATCCACCACTTCATGAACGGTCTGGTGAAATTCCGGCTCGCATGGGTTCTTGGTTTTCACGAGGTTGAGAATGTGATTTACGTACTCCGCCGCATTACACGTGAGCGGTTCCATGACAGCACTCATAATGTTTCCTCCGACTTTCATGTTCTGAACGAGTTAACAAACAGCACGCTGCAATAATTACGACAGCGACGATTAAATGCTTTGAGCAACGGCAAAGCCGTGATTGACGTCACCGGATTTCGTGATGGATGAACACAAGTCAACAGTCATGGAACACAATGCACGTGACCACATTCGCTGCCGCATCAGAATCTTCCAACGCAACGATGCAGGCTATATCCGCATCGCTCGTTGTGCTCATCTTCCTTCTTCCTCCCTTGGTCGAGTCAGCCTACAAAGTATCATTCAGCGAGATCAAAGTTTCAGCGGGCAATAATTCCTGCCAGAGAACCATGGTCCAGCTCTTGTTTCATCCGTGCTTTGTAAACCGGCGTCAGCCAATTCGAATAAGTCCGCAAATGCCCTCGCGTCGCATCGAAGTACAACTGTTGCACCTCATGCGTAATCGCGCCTGTCTTTCCATCTTTCACTGGCCGATGATCGACTTGCGTCACGGAAGAAACTCCCACCGCCGTGCCGGTAAAGAACAGCTCGTCGCAAATATATAACTCGCTGCGGTCAATGGGGCGCTCCACAATCTCGATGCCCAATTCCCGTTGTGCCAGTTCCATCACCGCGTCGCGCGTGATGCCTTCCAGCACGTTTTCGGTAACCGGAGGCGTAATCAGTTTTCCTTTGCGCACCATGAAGATGTTGCACGATGAGCCTTCGGCGACATGACCGGCATCGTTCAGAAAGATGGCTTCGTCGAAACCGCAGCGGTGGGCGTCGTCACTGGCCAGCGCGCTGTTCACGTAGGCGCCGCAGATCTTGCCCCGCGCCGGAATCGCATTGTCGTCGATGCGCCGCCAGGAGCTAACGCCCGCATGCACCCCGCCTTCCTTGGCAAGATAGTCGCCAAAGGGAAGCGCGATCAGCGCAAAGGCATCCTGATCGTCGTAGCTTATGCCCACGCGCTCGGCGCTTTTGTAAGCCAGCGGCCGAACATAGACATTCGTCCGATAGCCGTTCCTCCGCATCAGCTCGAGGGTTATCTCGGTCAACTCCTCGGGCGACAGCGGAACAACAATCCGCAAGAATCCGCAGTTCTGCTTCCAGCGTTCATAGTGTTCCACGGGGCGCATCACAAACAGCTCCTGCTGCGCCTCATCCCAGTGCGCGCGAATCCCTTCAAACACGCCCGTGCCATAGTGCAGGGCGTGAGTCAGAATTCCAACCTTAGCTTCGGCAAGCGGCATATAACGCCCGTCGAAGTACACAATCATCTTCGGATCTCCATCAGCACGCATGGCACACCTCTTGGCATGAATCTTTGTAGAGTGCGCGGCCCCTCGCCAGCGCGCGCCCGTTCAACTCCATCCAGCGAGGGCTCTTCACCAACCGCTTGAATGCCGCGTCGATGTTAACGTCTTGCAAAACTCCGGCAATCTCCAGCAGCGCGCCCAGCATCACCATGTTGCAGGCTCGCGCGTCGCCCAGTTCGTTGGCCACTTGCGTGAACGGACACGCCAGCACATGGACGTTTTCTTGCTCGCAATCGGCTGGGAACGCATCGCCGTTGTAGAGAATCCATCCCCCTGCCGGCACGCTCTTATAGAACTTCCTGAGCGAAGGCTCATTCATCGCCACCAGCACATCGGGATTCATCACCATGGGCGAATCGATAGCATGCCTCGACAGACGCACATGGCAGTTCGAAGTGCCGGATCGCATCTCAGGTCCATACGAAGGCAGCCATGAAACCTCAAGGCCAGCATCCAACCCGGCCTCGGCTAGTACCTCGCCCAGCAGCAAAACTCCCTGTCCGCCAAAGCCCGCCACTCGTACGCGAAGATCCATCACTGCCTTCTCATCGTGCGCCGCCGGATTGCCTTCCGGCAGATCCTCGTTCGCGACGCCAAGAATTTTCGGAATCCGATCAAGCGCCGGTGCAGGCTCGGGCAACTGCCGGGGCTGCGCCTCTTTTGTGCGATCGAGAATCACCTTGAGCGGGAAAATCTTTCCCAACACATCGCGCACCCAGCGCTGCGCGTCCACGGGGTTCATCTTGAAGATCGTCGGGCACGGCGCCAGCACTTCGACCAGCGAAAAGCCCAGCCCGCGCACCTGGTTTTCCAGCGCGCGTCGCACGGCGCGCGTCGCCTGTGCAATCTGTTTGTTGTCCCCCAGGCCAACGCGCTCGATGTAGACGGGAGCGTCCAGCGTGGCCAACATCTCGCTCATGTGCAGCGGATAGCCCTCGTTCTGCGCGCTGCGTCCGAAAGGGGTGGTCGCGGTCTTCTGCAGCAACGGCGTGGTCGGCGCCATCTGTCCGCCCGTCATGCTGTAGATTCCGTTGTTCACGAAGATGACCGTGATATTCTCGCCGCGATTCGCCGCATGAATAATCTCCGCGGTTCCAATCGACGACAAATCGCCGTCGCCCTGGTAGCTGATCAGGATGCTCTCCGGCCTGCTCCGTTTGATGGCCGTGGCCACCGCCGGCGCGCGTCCATGCGCCACCTGCACGTTGCCCACATCGAAGTACTCGTATGCCAGCACCGAGCAACCCACCGGGCTGATCAGAATTGTCCTGTCCTGGATGCCCAACTCGTCGATAGCCCGTGCGAGCATCTTGTGCACAATTCCGTGTCCGCAGCCTGGGCAATAGTGCGTCTGGTGCTGCAACTCATCTTTGCGCTCAAAGCGCGCGAAGAATGCCTTCGGCCGGGCGTGCGACACTTCGTATTCAGAAACTATCTCGCTAGACATTTGTCATCCGCTCCTCTTCCAGTTGCATTTCCGACAGAATTCGTCCCGCCTGTTGCTGTACGATCCCGAGAACCTCTTCGTGTGACGGAACATTCCCGCCCACGCGACTGAAGAACTCCACCGGACGCGCGCCGTTCACCGCGAGCCGCACATCTTCCACCATTTGCCCGTTGCTCATCTCCACCACCACGAAAACGCGCGCCGTCTTGGCCAGGCGCTGAAAATTCTTGGTAGGGAACGGATACAGCGTGATCGGCCGCAGCACGCCCACCTTGATCCCGTTCGCGCGAGCTTCGGCTGCCACGGCCTTCAAAATCCGCGCCACAATCCCGTAGCCCACCAGCACAATCTCCGCGTCCTCGGTTTGCCACTCTTCGGCGCGCACCTCGCACTCTTCTACGCGGCGATACTTTGCTTCCAAATCGAGTTGATGCTTCTCCAGCCCATCGTTATCCAGAACCAGCGATGTCAAGAAGTTGCCGCGCGTCTCTTTCGTTCCCGCCACAGCCCAACCCGGCATGCGCGGCTCGACGGCCGTCTGCGGAAACTCGACCGGCTCCATCATCTGCCCGATAAATCCATCTGCCAGCAGCACCACCGGATTGCGATAGCGGTCGGCCAGCTCAAAAGCCAGCGCGGTCAAATCCGCCATCTCCTGCACGGAATGGGGCGCCAGCACGATCGTCCGATAGTTGCCGTGGCCGCCGCCCTTCACCACCTGGTGATAGTCGCCCTGCTCGGAGGAAATGTTTCCTAATCCCGGCCCGGCACGGGTAATGTCCACGATCACGCAGGGCAACTCCGCGCCCGCCAGGTAGCTCATACCTTCCTGCATCAGGCTGATCCCCGGTCCGCTCGAAGACGTCATCACCCGCACGCCCGCCGATGCAGCGCCGTACAGCATATTGATCGACGCGACTTCGCTCTCCGCTTGCAGAAACACTCCGCCTGACGGCGGCATGTAAAGCGCAGCGGCCTCGGTAATCTCAGTCGCGGGCGTGATGGGATATCCATAGAACGCGCGACATCCAGCGAGAATCGCGCTCTTCACAACCGCTTCGTTGCCCTTCATCAGTTGCTTGCGCATGAACTTGCCCCCACAATGTCTGTATCAATGGCGTGTCCGGTATTGACCGGCGGATGCGCGAGTTTCAAAACAGTAATCGCTCCCGGTTCCGGGCACACCATAAAGCAGATTCCGCACCCCGTGCAGCCCGCGCCCGCATACGTTGCCGTGCGATAGCCGTAGTGATTCAATCGTTCGCTCAGGGCAATCACCTTCGGCGGACACGCCTCCGCGCAGAGGCCGCAGCCCTTGCACTCTTCCACATCCACCCGCAGCATGCCACGGTCCTTCTTTCCCACTTCCGTCATTTCCACCCCTCCCCGGCCGGCCGTAAGCACTTAGGCATAAATGACCGCCGCCGCTTGGCGCTCCATATAATGGGAGCGCACCGCAAAATCTCCCAACTCATCCCTGAATCGCGGATCGGCAATCGCGATCAGCGCCTCTGCCCGCTCACGCAGCGTTTTCCCATGCAGGTATGCAATGCCGTGCTCGGTCACCACATAATGCACATCGGCGCGCGAAGTTACCACGCCTGAGCCCGGCTCCAGCATCGGCGCAATCCGCGAAACCGTGCCGCGCCGCGCCGTCGAAAGCAGCGCGATGATCGGCACTCCACCCTTGGAACGCGATGCTCCACGAATAAAATCCACTTGTCCGCCAAACCCGCTGTAGGGCTTGGTTCCCAGCGAGTCAGCGCACACCTGGCCCGTCAAATCCACCTGCAGTGCTGAGTTGATGGCGACCATCCTGTCGTTCTGCGCCACCACAAACGGATCGTTGGTGTAGCAAATCGGACGGAACTCGAAAGCCGGATTGTCATGGACAAAGTCAATGAGCCGCTGCGATCCGAGCGCAATCGAGATCACCGCCTTGCCGCGGTGCAGCGTCTTGCGCTCGCCGTTGATTACGCCCGACTCCATCAGGTCGATTACGCCGTCCCCGACCAACTCACTGTGAATTCCCAGGTCGCGCTTATCTCCCAGGCAGGCCAGCACCGCGTCGGGGATCCCGCCGATACCGGTCTGCAGCGTTGCTCCTTCGGGAATCAGCGAGGCCACATTCTCCGCCACGCGGCGGTGCAATTCGGTGAACGGTTCCGGGTGCAATTCCAGCAGCGGGTGTGATGTTTCCACGATCGCGGAGATGCGGCTCACATGAATGGCCGTCTCTCCATGCGTGCGCGGCATCTGCTCATTGACTTCGGCAATCACCGTCCGTGCGCAGCGGGTGGCGTTCAAGGTGCAGCCCACGGTCGTTCCCAGGGTCACGTATCCGTGATCATCCGGTGGCGATACCTGGATCAGCACCACGTCAAGAGGCAGATTGCCGCTCGAAAACAAGCCTTCAATGTCGCTGAGGAAGATGGGCGTGTAGTCGGCGCGTCCCGCAACCACTGCCTCGCGCACGTTCTCTCCCATGAACATTGCCCGATGACGAAAAATTCCTGCGTACTCGGGCCGGGTGTACTCCGCGTCGCCCATCGTCTTTATGTGCACGATCTCAACGTTGCGCAGTTCGCCCGCTCGCGCCACCAGAGCATTCAGAAGTGTAGCTGGCGTGGCGCAATTGGAATGAACCCATACACGGTCGCCGGAGCGGACCGCCTTCAGCGCCTCGGCGGCGTCCACGCACTTGTTCCGATACTCTTCGCGCCAGTTCATCTCAGCTTCACTCCGTACTCGCGTTCGCATCGGCCGTCCATTCTATTTCCTTTATTGCTGCCGCTCGCCGCCAACCAACATCTCAGCCTTGCTTTCTCACTCTCAAAACCGCTTCGCCTACCTCTGCAAATGTGCCTCCCCAAAACCCAAATCATTCTCTGCTTCGCTAAGATACGCGGCTGTGATGAGTGTCACTATCCTATTACTCAATGAGGGTAAAATGCCACTTAAACTAGCCAACTTTCCGAACGTAAAGTTTTGCCTATCTAAAAAGTAAGAGTGTTAACTTTGGATACCCGCAAATTTATCTAAGTGTTGTAGCCTGCGAAAAGAAATAAATAGGAGGACAAAAAAGATAAATATATGCGTAAGATTTGTGTACTCAGACACATACAGAATAAGTTAGTCATTGGTTGCTGGTAACTTTCGGCATGACTTAGGGGCCGCAACACAAAAGATGGTGAGCGCCTGTACGCAGTCCGAAGCGGCAATCAATTGTGGTAACCCGAAGATAGAAACTACCCATCTTGTATTAACCGCACGAGATTAATTACATAAGTTTGATGAGCTTCCATTTCACTCGTCGTTCACGTTCTCCAAAATGATTCCGGCTTAGGAAAATTCCTTGCCGCCCTTGTATTCTGAGGGCAACTGGATTCTAATTTCGTTCGGATGAATACGCACATCAATTCCGTTGCAGGTTTCCAGACGCCAAGCTCGCAGCTTCCCGTCAACGCGGCTCTGATGCTGGCAGGGTTCAGCGCGGTCATCGGCCAGGTCGTTCTCATGCGCGAACTGATGGTCGTCTTCAGCGGCAATGAGATTTCGCTGGGCGTCATGCTCGCCACCTGGCTCTTCTGGACCGCTGCAGGCAGCCTTCTGTGCAGCGGCCTTGCGTTGGGCCAAGTCAACGCGCGCCGCGCTGTGGCTGTGCTCGAATTCCTTCTCGGCGTCAGCCTGCCGCTCACCGTCTGGGCATTGCGCGCCAGCAAGAGCCTTTTTCAAACTGTGCCGGGGGAACTGGTTGGCCCTGTCCCGGTGCTGCTTGCATCGCTGGTGTGCCTGAGCATTTTTTGCGTTGTTGCCGGCGCGTTGTTTGTCACCGCTGCTCGCATGTACGGCCACGAGCGCGCTGTTGATGCGCGCAGCGCCATCAGCGCTGCTTATCTTCTGGAGGCGGCCGGCTCCGCCCTGGGGGGAATCGTCGCCAGCCTCGTGTTGCTCCGTTTCCTCTCGCCGTTCCAGATTGCCGGCGTCATATTGGTCCTGAACCTGTGCATGGCCGCTTTCCTCTTGACGCGGATGAGCCGCAAGCAGCTTGGCTTCGCGGCGGCTGCGGCTGCGCTGCTCGCAATCTTCCTTCTCGTCTGTGTTGCGCCTTGGCTGGAAGACGCCGCGCAGGCGCGTCAGTGGCGCGGCTTTCACCTGCTCACATCGCGCGACTCCATCTATGGAAACCTGACCGTCGTTGAAACCGGCAACATCCGAAGCCTGTATGAAAATGGCCTTATCCTCGCCAACTCGCCGGACGAAAGTGCCGCTGAAGAGTCGGTGCAATACGCACTGCTGGAGCACTCTGCGCCGCGCCACATTCTCATGATCGGCGGCGGCGCCAGTGGCGCCATCGCGCAGGCGCTCCGTCATCCCACGGTCGAAAGCATTGACCTGGTCGAGCTGGACCCCGCGCTTATCGGCGTCGCGCGTGAATTCTTTCCATCTGAGGCCGCGCCTCTTTACGCCGATCCAAGGGTGCATCTGCATTACGCCGATGGTCGCGCATATCTCAGGTCGGCGCACGACAAGTTCGACGTGATCATCGTGGATGTCCCTGACCCGCAGACCGCGCAGTTGAACCGCTTCTACACCGCCGAATTCTTTCGCTCCGCGCGCGAGCATCTTGCGCCCGGCGGATTATTGTCGCTGCAACTGCGCTCGTCGGAGGAAACCATCAGCCCGGGCGTGGCTGAATTCCTGCGCTGCATCAACCACACGCTGCGAGGAGTCTTTCCTTACGTTGTCGCGATCCCCGGAGAGACAATCCACTTCTTTGCCGCGACGCGCCCTGATGTCCTTACGGACGATCCACGTGTGCTGGTTGCACGGCTGCTCGAGCGCAACCTGAAGACGCGTTATGTTCGCGAATACTTCATCCCGTTCCGCATGATGCCGGACCGCATGGAGCAAGTGCGCGATCAGCTGGAGCCACTGGCCACAACACCCGTCAATCGCGACTTCTCGCCCATCGCCTACTATTTCGATGTTGAATTGTGGAGCGCACAGTTCAAGCCGGCGTACGCTGTCTGGTTGCGGGCCGCGGCGCATGTGGACTTCAGAATCGTCCTCGGCGTGATTCTGACTTTTTTATTTTTGACGGCGGCGCTTCTCGGGTTTGCGCCCGCCCGCGAGCAGCGCGCCCGCGCGGCTGCCGCCTATTGCATGGCCGCGGCGGGATTCACGCTGATGGCGCTCGAAATCTTTCTGTTGCTCGCCTTCCAATCCATCTACGGTTACGTCTATCACCAGCTCGCCATTTTGATTGCACTGTGCATGGCCGGCATCGCCGTGGGAAGCTGGCTCGCCATGCGCCGCATTCATCGCGGCGGTCATTCCGCTTGCCGCGCCGTCGCGTCCACGCAATTTCTTCTGGCTTTGTCCGCGCCTGCGCTGATGCTGTTGGTCAGCCTGCTCGCGAAAATCTCCGGCGTGGCGGAAAACTGGCTTGCCGCGCAGTGCGTCTTTCCTGCGCTGGCCGCGCTATCGGGCATCCTGGGTGGCTACCAATTTCCCATGGCGACCGAAGTCTACCTTCAAGGCAGCAAAGGCCAGCGAAGCATGGGCATTCTCTATTCCATTGATCTGTTGGGCGGTTGCGCGGGCGCGCTTGTGCTCAGCGGCTATCTCATCCCGGTATTCGGATTCTGGAAGACCGCATGGCTCTGCGCGGCGGTGAATCTTGCGCCTTCACTGCTGGCTGCGCGAGCTTGCTTCAATCGTTCATGACTTGTGCTCGCCGAAAACTATCGCGGTGAAACTGAAGATATCCGTATCCTCATCCTTCCAGCAGCCGGCGCGCATCCCCGCCTTGGCACAGGTCTGCTCAAGAAACGTTGGCAGATCCCATTTCTGTTCCACCGGAACCTGCGGAAGCAGCAGTCCCTCGTCGTTACCGCTCTTCATCAGCAGGCCGTGCTGGCCAATCCTGATTTGTTGAACGTCCGTCACGCGCCGCAGTGGCGACAGCACGGAGATCTCATATTCCAAGCTGGGCAACTCGGCAATCGTTACTGGCCGGAAGCGCGGATCGCGCATGGCGGCCAGCGTAGCCGTGTCGCGCACGGTCATGTAGAGAGGTTTCACTGCGGAGGTGTAGCCGATGCATCCGCGCAGATCTCCGGACTCCTTCAGAGTCACAAATGCGCCGCGTTCCTGATTCAGCGCGGCGCCTTCGCTTGCGGGCGGCTCATACGCTTCACCCGTCTGAACCACATGCTCCACCGACTTGCGCGCCAGCGCGATCAACTCGCTCTTATCCTGCTCGCTCAGCGAAAACGGAGTTTCCATTGATTTCCCGCCAGAGGTTTTCACAAAAACATCCGCGCTGTACCCCACTACACGCGAATGATCGCCCGTCACGTCGCCCGAGTTTTCGTACTTCAACACGCGCGCCTGGTTCGCTCCCATGCGCTCCGCGTAAATCATTGCGGTCACAATCGGCGCGCCGCCGCAGGCCTCCCATATTCGCGCCTGAAAATTGCGCGACATACTGAAGTAATCCCACTTCTCCAGCGCATTGAGTGTTTTGTGGTCTATCTTCACCGCATCGTTGTAAGTGTGATAGTGCGACAGATCAGAACTTGCCAGCACCAATGTTTCGCCGCCCTCGCTGTCGCTCTTGATCAGCTTTGTCAGCGCCATTGCCAGCGCGCGGCTGCTCTCATAACTCTGGTCTCCCATGACGATGGGCACAAGTTCAAAATTACCCAATACCTTTTGCAGCCACGGCAACTCCACCTCGATCGCGTGCTCGCCGCCAGCCGGCGTGGGGTCGTGTCCTCGGCTGGAGAGTTGCATCGTCGAGCTCATCTTCACAAGCTGGCGCGCGAAAGCTTTGTCCACCGGCACAGTACCCAGCGGCGTCTGGTAGGCGTCGCCTTCATAAACTGAGGTGAAATCGAATGCCTCGTAATGCGATGGCGCAATCACCACGACTCGCGCATACTTGTGCCCCTTCAATGCAGCATAGGTATAGGCCGCCACCGGCCCGGAGTACGGATAGCCGGCGTGTGGCGCAACCACCGCGAAAATGTGATCGGTGACCGGCGGCCCGGTGACCTGGGCCAGCAACTCGTCGATCATCGCTGAAAGCTCCTTCGCATCGGCGGGATAAAAACTGCCGGCGACAGCCGCTTGCCTCACCTTTGGCGCAGCGTCTGATGGAGCGTGCGTCAGCGGCGGAATCGCCATGAATGCGATAAGCGGCGCCGCCAGCCAAAAAGCGTTCGAGGCCAATGCAATGTGCATATGCGCAACCTCCATTACATTTTCATGCGTGCCAGATGCCGGGAATCGGCTGTTGGCAAAATGGGCAACTGTTCTTGCGAATCAGCATCTGGCTCGCCGTAAATCCCACGCGCTCCACTAACATCTTGCGGCACTTGGGGCAATAAGTATTCTGCGATGGATGTCCCGGTACATTGCCAATGTACACGTAATGCAGCCCTTCGGCGTCGGCAATCGCCTTGGCGCGCTCGAGAGTTGGTACCGGCGTAATGGGCAAATTCTTCAACAAGTACTCGGGATGAAACTGCGTGAAATGGAGCGGCACATCCAGGCCCAGGTTTGTCTTTATCCATTGGGCGAGTCCGCGAAATTCCTCATCGCTGTCGTTGAGCGTCGGCAGCACCAGATAAACAATCTCCGTCCACTTGTTCATCTTGCGCAGCGTCACCAGCGAATTCAGCACCGGCTTCAATTGTCCAGTGACCACCTGGCGGTAGTACGACTCGGAGAAGGATTTCAGATCGATCTTGACGGCGTCCATCTTGCCGTACGCCGCTTTCAGCGCCTCCTCCTGCATGTAGCCGTTCGACACCACAATGCTGCGAATGCCGGCTTCATGGCCCGCATCGGCTGCATCCATCAGAAATTCGCTGAAGATCACCGGCTCGCTGTAGGTGTAAGCAATCGTTGGGCAGTCATATTGCTTTGCGATTTCTGCCACGCGTTGCGGTGGAATGTACTCCGCCGGAATCTGTTCGGGACGCGACTGCGAAATATCCCAGTTCTGGCAAAACTTGCAGTTGACGTTGCAGCCTGCCGTGGCCAATGAGAAGGCAATCGACCCCGGCAGATAGTGGAAGAGCGGCTTCTTCTCCACGGGATCAACGTGCGCCGCGCACACCCGCGAGTGGACCAGCGTGTAGTAAACGCCGCCGCGATTCTCGCGCACGCCGCAATAGCCGCGCTCCTTGTCGCCCACCGTACATTCGCGCGGGCACAGCTTGCACTTGATCTTGCGCTCCGCAAGCTTCTGGTAAAACTTTGCTTCCACGGTAAAGCGCGCATCGTCTTGCGTTCCGGAAGCCGCGCCTGCTCCAATCCCCGCCGCCGGTTGCGCAACACCGTTTATCCCCAGCGCCGCGCCCGACGCCAACGCGCATTTCAGGAACGAGCGCCGGTCGAGCGGGCTGCCCGCCTGGTTTCTCGCTATCTCCTGCACCTCTAGTCCGCACAACATATTGAACCTTTCCGCAACGCTTCGGGTCCGCAAATCTTTCAGCTACACCTCGACAATCGCAATCCTTTTCGGATCATTCGTGCCCAGCCTGTGTTCGCCGTCGGCCGCGGTTGCAATGTAGCGCGGCGCGCGTTTCTCGGCCTCCAGCGTCTTCAATCCCTTTTCGGCGCGCTTGCGCTCGATCATCTGCCAGCCTGTTTGGTCCAGCGAGACCGGATCCTGAGAAACGAGCAGGGAATTGGCGTTCCAGCAGTGTTCCGGTTTGTAACCCGGGCCGCCTTCGTAGATTGCGGTCGTCGCGTCGCAAATCGTCAGCCGCATCCTGTTTCGTATCTCCGGCAGCATGTTCAGGTCGGCGACGTAGGGATTGCACCCGTCGGGATGGTACTTGTTCGGGTTATGAATCACGCCGTACATATTCTTGAGAGCGATGGTCACACCGGCGCCGTCGTGGTCTTTCAGCACGGGAAGATTGATGAGCATGCCGGAGCGTTGCGTGAGTATCTTCGACAGGCGACTGCCCACGCTGCCCCACGCGGCCAAATTCTCTTCATAACCCACCCGGTCAGTCCCGTAGCATTGCACGCGCTCTCCGCCCATCGCGAGATGAAAACCGGCGCGCTCCAACTCGTTGCTGTCGCGGTCCCAAACCACGATGTCGCTCGCCTTGACGCCGGCCTCCTGCAATCGTTCGCAGATGGCCGCCACGAGTAGAACGTTCGTGGAGATTCCGCGACCTCCCAGCGTATTCACCTTCAGGCTCACCGTCTCGCCCGGACGGACCAGCGTTCTCCATGCTTCCACCGGAAGATCGTGACCCAGGAGAGCCTGCATGGCGCGATCCAAAAGGGTCAGCACCCGGCTAGAATCCACCTTCAAGTCCGCACCGCGCAGCAACTCGTCGTGCGCTGCGACGACCCTGGACTTCGTGCCCGCTGCTCCCGATTTTGCCGCAACAGGTTGCGCGCCAGCCAGCGCTCCCGCCCCGCCGCTCGCGCACAACAATGCAGCTCCGGCGAAAGATTGCCTGAGAAAATCTCTTCGGCTGCCGTTGCGCATCGTCTTCATACGCGTTCTCCGCTGGTTCCGCGGCCAGTTTCGTTGGAATGAAGCGGCTTCAGCCGCGCCGCCAAATGGCTCGGTTGAAAGTCGGGCTATAGCTCCCGATGGAATGTATTTTCAAGGGCGTACATTCCCTCGGCGGTTAAAGCCGTGCCCTTTCAAAACAAAGAGCTTTTCGCCACTTGTAAAGCTCGTACTGTTCACTGCGCCGGTTTCTTGAGGCCCAAGAACATCGCGGGTTGCATGGCCTAATCAACGGCTACGACAACCCGCGGGTATTTGCAGTGATGGCTGGCACGCTCATTTGGCCGGCGGCGCTTCCGCCAGCCGGAAGGTGCCTATGGGCGGCAGATCCTTGCCATCCTGCCAGTCGCGAATCGCCTCCAAAAATAAGTCGCTGCGCTGCTGCCACTTCTGGATGACCAGGTCATAACGGACGGTGACATTTTTCAACCAATAAGGCCGGTTCTCGCTGAGCCAGACCTGGCGGTATTCGTCCTCCGTGGCGGAGTACGCATCGCGGAGATCCTGGCAACGGCCAAACATGCTGCTTATCTCATCCAAAATGTTCTGGGTTTCCTCGTGGCGCGTCTTGTCGTGCTGTTGAGCCACCGCCTGACCATACGTATCAACAATTTCCTGAGCGAGCTGGAACTTCATGCCGATCAGATCAAGCCGGCGAGCGCCCAGGTCCATGGCGGTGAGAGCGTCGCCCTCCTTCAGTCGGGGATTGGCGCTGCGCGCCTGGGCCAGCAACACGATGGCCTGTTCGGCGTGACGGCGCAGTTCCGGCGCGACGGGCAACAGCTTGGCCGATACCGCCTGGCCTTGCGCGCTCCATGGATCGAGCCAGAAAAGTTGGTCGCTGGTTAATTCGCTGTTGGCTTTGGCCAGGGCAGCGTGCGCAGCCATCAGCTCTTTTTCAGCATCATTCACCTTGCCGCTCGTGTCGCCGTGGAAGAGTTGCCCCCATGCATCCTGGTAGGGGGCGATTGGGCTCTCGCCCGGTTGCCATGCTGCAGCCGCGCCAAACATCAGGCTGTACCAGTCTTCGTTGAATAGGCCCTCCCCGTCATCGTTCCAGACGGTGGTCAACGCGCCGGTCGAGCCTAGCCGCTGGCCGTCGCGTATAAAGCCCTGAATGTTGACGAAGGCCGTCTCTGCTACGGGATAGACCTCGTTCCAGTTGGAGTCGCCGGGAGCGACCCAGGTTTCGATGCCCGCCTTGGCAAAGGGCTCAATCATCTTGTCGAATCCCTGGGTATCCCCATAATTCCACGGCACGGCGATCATGTCCTTGGGCAAACCCGCCACTGCCTTGGGATCGGCCCCGCCAATGTCGCCCCAAAAGATCAGCCGGCGATTGAGTGGCGCCAGCTCATCATGAATCTGTTTCATAAAATCCACATAGACCGGCCCATAGCCTTGCGCCTGCACCTGCTGCCGGGTGCGTCCTACACCCAGGTCGAAGGTCTCGTCGGCTCCTATATGGATAAACGGCGAGGGAAACTCCGCGGCTATTTGCGTGAACCAGTCCTTGATGAGCGGAAGCGAACCCGCCTGCCCCGGCGCCAATACGTGGCCGTGCGGCGTCTCGGCGACATCCTGGTAAAGTTCGTATTTCAGAACATGATGCAGATGACCGAATGCCTCCTGATCGGGAATGACGGTGATGTGATACTGGCGTGCAAAGCTAACCAGTTCTGCCACGTTGGCAGGACTCAGCGCGCCGCCCGGGGGTGCAGCCAGCGGTTGATCGGGATACAGCAGCGTTTGTTCAGTGTAGGGCGAATAGACGTTGATCTTGTACGCGGCGAAGACGCGCAATTGATGCTTCATGAACTCCATCGTTGGAAAAGGGCCACGGGAGATGTCGTCGCCAATGCCGCGGTACTTCATTGCCGGCCAGTCGCGCACTGTGCCTGTGGGCAGCACCGGCTTTCCGTCAGGCAGCGGAAGCATCTGCTTGAGCGTTTGCACCCCGTAAAAAACTCCCGAGCCTGAGGCGGCAACGACGAAAGCCTCATGAGGTTCGATGACCAGAACATAGCCTTCATCCTGCATCGGCGCATCGAAGGCCAATTTGCGCCGGGCAAGCAAGGCTTTACCCTCCGCTGAGCCGGCGCGCAGTAAAACGATTCGGAAACCAGAGTTTTCTGCTCCGGCCTTGGCGTGTGCCGCCTGCTTGAGCGCCTCTTTCAGGTCGCCGGCGGCAAACTCGTCCTCCGCATCGTGGCCTGGCACACTCACCGTTACCGTCTCCGGCACGGAAATCTCGCCGTCAAAGTGCGCTTCGCGGGGAGCCGGCAGCAGCCGAATCTGGCTTGCCAACAGGGCAGGGAACACAAACAGCAAGGCGGCCACGCCTCCGATTGCGGCTCGTGACAGCAGCATAAAGGCACATTTTGCATAAAATTTCGTCATTTTAACCACCTTCAGCTCAAGAAGTTGAGCATGTTCTTCCGATTCGGTCATTGTAGACTATAAATGCATACCGAGCCCTCAACAAAAAAACGCAATTCTCCAAGTAGGCGGTATCGGTTGGTTGTAGCATCGGTTTGGGGCGGCCGGAGTTGGCGGCGGCGACAAGCGAAACGAGCGAAAGGGACTTATCTGTCATGACGATGGCTGAAGAGGGCTCCGTGAATATGCCTTTACCGATTGATGCCGCCAAGCGCGGTTACAACCTTTTTCTTCTTGTAGTTGCGGGGCTGGGCGGCCTGCTTTACGGCATGGACATCGGCATAATCGGCGGCGCGCTGCCCTATCTGCAGGCCACCTCGCCGCTCACCGCCGCTCAGATTTCCATCGTCGTGGCTGCGGTGCTGCTGGGCGCGGTCTTCTCTACGATGTTTGCCGGAATGCTGGCCGACTGGATGGGCCGCAAACCGTTGATGATCCTCAGCGGCCTCACCTTCGTTGTCAGCATTCCCATGATCGCCCTCTCGCATGGCTACTCGCCCTTGCTTGTCGGCCGCCTGCTCGAGGGCGTCAGCGCCGGACTCATCGGGGTCGTTGTTCCCCTCTATCTTGCCGAGTGCCTGGCTGCGTCGGACCGCGGCAAGGGAACAGGCGTCTTTCAGTGGCTGCCCACCTCGTCCATGGTCTTCGCGGCTCTGCTGGGAATCTACTTCAGTTATCACGTTGCTGCCGTGGCCAAAACCGGAGATGCCTCGGCCCTGTTCGCCTACAAGGATCAGGCCTGGCGCCATCTCTTCTGGGTCTCGCTTCCGCCCGGCATCCTATTTATTCTCGGCTGTCTGCTGGTCACCGAGTCGCCGCGCTGGCTCTTCAAGCGCGGGAAAAAGCAACAGGCCCATGCCGCACTGCTGCGCTCTCGCACCGAGCAGCAAGCCGCCGTCGAGCTCGAAGAGATGGAAGAGTCTCAGCGCAAAGCCTCCACGCTCTCCTCTTCCGGCAAAAAGATTCAGGACTCGCTCCTGCGCCGCAAATATGTGGTTCCGTTCCTGTTGGCCTGCATTATCCTCTTCTGCAACACGGCCACGGGCGTCAACTCGCTCATCGGCTATAACACCAGCATCCTGCTCCAAGGCGGTCTCTCCGATCTCCACGCCCACTGGGGCTATGTCGTGTTCACCTCGATGAACTTCCTGTTGACTATAGTCGGCATGGCGCTGGTCGATCGCAAAGGCCGCAAGTTCCTGCTCATCCTGGGCACCAGCGGCATCATCATCTCGATGGTGGGCGTGGGCATCCTTTTCCTGCGCACTGAAAAAGTCAGCGTGGATGCGCGCTCTCAGGTGCAGGCCATGATCTCTCCCAGCCAGGAACTCACGCTGCCCTTCAATCGCGATGAAGCTAGCCAACTGCTCTTGGCGCAAGGCGATGCGGGCAAGCGCATTGACGCCAGCCGCGCATCGCTGGCCATCATTTATTCCTATGGCGATTTTACCGCCGCCACCAGCTTTGTGCGCTCCGACGACCCCGCTGCCCGGCCGATTGAAATTACGCGTGCCAGTTGCGTGCCCGCCAACAAGGTTCTGGCCCTCTTCAAAAATCCTCTGGGCAATCTCGACGCCGCGCAAACCGCGCCGCTCAAAATCGAGAAAGCCCTGGTCGGCCAGGTGCCTGACTCGAGCCACGGCTGGCTGGTTGCCCTGGGCCTCTTTCTGTTCATGGCCTTCTATGCGGTCGGCCCCGGCGTCTGCGTCTGGCTGGCGCTCTCTGAGTTGATGCCCACGCGCATTCGCTCCAACGGCATGAGCATCGCGCTGGTCATCAACCAGTTGGTTTCCACCACACTGGCCGGAATCTTCCTGCCCTTCGTCAGCAAGCACGGCTATTCGTCCATGTTCTTCCTCTTCGCCGGATTCACGGTGGTCTACTTCATCGTCGCCGCGTTCTTCCTGCCCGAGACCAAAGGCAAAACCCTGGAAGAAATTGAAGCGCATTTCGCAGGGAGCGCAGCCTTCGATTGACCCGGCGCTCTGAAACCTACCAGTGTCCCATCCTTGCGGCGTATTTGTTTTGCCGCATCGGGGTCCCAAACGACTGGTCTTCGTCGTTGGGGTGATCTAAGAGAGAGAGAAAGTCCGAATTCGCGTGTTCAGTAACTTTATCTCGCTAACTTGCCAACTCGCTATCTGCGCAAAGCGGAGGCCAACTCGCTAACTCGAAGATATAACTTCTGCGTTACCCGCACTGCCTCTGTGCTTCCGGCGCGATATTGCGCTTAATCAAACCCTGCAAGCATTTTTCGCAGCCGCAACAAAACCCACGCCAATGCTCCCAGCCCCGTGCCCCACACCACGTACAAAATATTCACCACCCACATAGGCGTCTCGCCGATGCGTTTCAGCAGGAAGGGCAGAATATTCCACGTGGTGATGTGCAGATAATCCCACGGATCCTCGCTCATCGCATTTGTGCTCAGGCCCCACGCATCCACTTTTCCCAATGCGAACGCAACCACATTCTCCAGGCGCAACAAAACCACGAAGGTAGGATGGCCCAGGATTTCCATCTGGTATAACTCCAGCGACAACCAGAATGCGACCGATGCGGCCTGCACCACTACGCTCACGGCAACCAGCGCAACCCCCACGCTCCAAACCAGCTTTCCTATTTCACCGCGATGGCGCAGCAGCAGTGGGACAGCGAGCAACGCCGCCAATTCGGCGCAGGTAGAAACATAGCGGTCGCCCCACGCGGAATCACCGCTCCACACCGTATATCTCGCATAAAAACTGATATACTTCATCAGCAGCAGGGCGCTGGTAATCACATAAGCCTTTGCCGCTCCGCTGAATCGTCTCCACGCCACCGCCGCAAGCACAATCATCAGAATCAGCAGCGGGTCGAAAAGAAAGATCGACTTTTCCGGCGTGAAAAGCGCCCCGAAAAACCCAACGTGGAACGGAGTCTCGAAAGGATACTTGGCAGGCAGCGTTGGATCTCTCTTCATCATTTCGTGAGCGAATACGCTTACATAGGTATTGAAGAACGATCCAAACCTGTAGAACTGATAGAGCCGGTCAACCAGCCCGAAGAACACATAAACCGGCAGCGCGATCGTCATGTAGCTGCGGCACTTGTTCCAAAGCTCTCTGCCGCGCACGCCCTCCATCCACAGTACCAGCAGCAGAAAGACACCACCGGCAATCAGGTCCATGCCCGTAGTGAGGCGCGTCAGCAGATTCAGTCCCAGCGCGCCTGAGCCAATCAGCAATGCGCGCCGGCTGCCCGTCCGTAGCCATTCAAATTGATACGCGAACCCAGTGAGCGTCAGAAGAAAAATGTAGTTGTTCTCCATCAGGTTCTGCGTGTAATGAAGGTGTGTAGTTGCCACCAGCAGAGCCAAGACGCCGACCACCGATTGTTTCACGCTGAAATTCAATTGCCTCAGAAACTTGAAGCAAACCAGAACGGTCAGCACACACAGCAAAATATTCGTGCTGTAGCTGACGATGATGTTGCGCACCGTTGGATCGTTCCCGAGGTAGTTGGCGAACACCGGAAGCCGCTCCACGTAAGTTCCCACCACATCCGCCGGCAGCATCAGCAGCGATTGTCCAATGCCATACCAGCTCTGCAGCTTCCCGTCGCGTCCGTGCAAACCAAAGTCGGGATACTCGTAGGGGAGTACCGGCGGCTCCGAGGTCCACAGCGCATGTGTGGCCTGAAGCCGATGCGTTGTGTCCGACGTGGCCAGCTCCCCCGACTGCACCGCGAACGCGATAAGTCCCGCCGCGAGAGCCAGCAAAAAAACCGGATCACGAAACCATTTGCGAATAAAAGTTTTCATCATCTCTATTCAGGCTAAACCAGCGAGCCTCTGAATGAGCCACTGTGCCGAAGGCAATGCGGGATTCAGTCCATGACAAGACGATTCCGTGCCAACAAAGAATTCTAGTCGCGGCTGCGTTTCTCGTTTGTGATCCGACCGAGCGGTCTCGACAGTTTCCGATCAGCGGCTACCGCGGTGACTGGATATATTAAGCTCTGGAGATTGTGATGAAGCCTTTTATCTTTGCTCTCTGTGTTGTCTTTGCATTTTGCCGTTTGAGCGCGCAGACGCCTGCCTGGCAGCCATCGCCCGGGCATACGCAGTTGCAGATATGGCCGGGTGCAGCGCCTTATCCGCAGCGTGTCGCTGGACCGGAGGTCGCTAAGTTGTCGGCGAAGGACGATCTGGTTGCCGGTAAGCAAGTGTTGGAGGTGGATAACGTAACGAGGCCTACGATGACGGTCTATGCGCCCACGGGAAAGAATACGGGCGCTGCTGTCGTCGTCTTCCCTGGCGGCGGTTATCAGATTCTGGCCATCGATCTTGAAGGCACGGAGGTCTGTGACTGGCTCACTTCCAAGGGGATTACGTGTGTGCTGTTGAAGTACCGCGTGACGGATGTTGGGGCGTATCCGAAATCAGGGCCATATCCGGAATCGCCGATGGCGTTGGAAGATGCGCAGAGGGCGGTGGGCCTGGTGCGTTTTCGCGCGGCCGAGTGGAATATCGATCCGCACAAGATTGGAGTGCTGGGGTTTTCGTCAGGCGGGCATTTGGTGGCAGCGATGAGTACGCATTTTCAGCACCGTTTGTATCCGCCTGTTGATGCGGCCGACAAAGAAAGTTGCCGCCCTGATTTTGCGGTGGCTATTTATCCGGGCCACCTGTCCCTTTCCGCGGCGGAGTGGGATGCCAGGCAGGGTGCCAAAAAGTTTGTCATTCCTCATCCGGAACATCTTTCGATTGCTGTTGAAAGTCTTGCGCTGAACCCCGATCTACACGTCACCCGCCAGACGCCGCCTACATTCTTGTTGCAGAACGAGGATGACCATGTGGACAATGTAAACGATTCGCTGAGTTACTATATTGCGCTGAAAAACGCTGGAGTTCCCGTCGAGATGCATTTGTATGCGCAGGGCGGGCATGCGTTTGGACTGCGGCACACGAAGCTTCCAGTGACGGCATGGCCTCAATTGGTGGAGACGTGGCTGGGGACCATCGGAATAATCCCGGAGTAATTCGTAGCAGTACACATATCAATCAAGAATAAACAACTTCAGCAGACGGCCCACACAGAATCACAAACCCTGTGAAACAGTGGAGTTATGGTTTGAGGAACCCGCGCGACGCGGGTTCCTCATTTGAATTGAAGCGGTAGATGCGGAGTTTTTGCTACGCTACTCCGTATTCTTTGGCGTTGACCGGGCTGGAGAGCAACACTTTCTGGCCGCTCAGATGAGTCTTGAGCAGCTCGATCTCATCCAGCGCGCCGGTGAGCGGCAGCGCCACTTGCCCGCCGGTTGCGGTCGAGCGGCAGAGTCCCATCATGATCTCGAAGCCCGCGTAGGCGCTGTCGAAATTGCAGGAGTGAACCTTGCGGTCATCGTCCAGCCAGTCAGCCATTTCCGCGACGTAAGGAGGCATATCGAGGTCGTAGTTCATGCAACCCGGCCCCGAAGACGCGCCCTCTTTGGTGACTGCGCGCCAGCCGCCGCCGGTGAGAACTTCCGCGAAGCCATCCGTGCCCTGCGCGCCGATGCGGCACTTCCGCCACCAGTAATCGACTTCCGGAACGTCGGGAGCGCCCGCTCCGCACTCGACAATGCCGCGCACCCCGTTGGCGAATTGGATGAAGCCGCCAATGTAGTCCGGCGAGGGATGCAGGTCCGCCAGTTTGCCGCGTCCGGCGGCCTGCG
>Ga0224555_1000244_pt1 | contig 81276 bp, 74 predicted proteins | sample 714S23034metaG_FD_180687 | JGI IMG/M metagenome (GOLD analysis project Ga0224555, IMG submission 180687) | Peat soil microbial communities from Stordalen Mire, Sweden - 717 S2 30-34 | ecosystem: Environmental > Terrestrial > Soil > Wetlands > Peat | place: Sweden: Norrbotten County, Stordalen... | reverse complement strand
ACGGGACTGGGCGATGCTGCTTAGATCGGAATGCTGTTGCTGGGTGAGTAAGATTTCGCTGCCACTGGCCATGACAGCTTTGATGCTAACGGCCTAGTAATGGTTACTCTGCGACAGGCCACTAGTGAATCGTCTTCGTCTTCCGCGACATGTAATCCATCAGCAAATACTGACCGAGCGTGTATGGTGTCGTGAAGTAGGCCTTGCCACGGCACATCTGCGTTACTTTCTGAACAAACTGCACCAGGCCATAGTCCGACGCCAGCATGAACGTATTGATCAGCACACCCGCCCGTTTACACTTCGAAACTTCTTCGAGCGTCTGGCTGACCACCAGCGGGTCGAGCCCGAACGCGTTCTTGTAAATGCGCCCGTCTTCGAGCGTGAGCGCGGACGGCTTGCCGTCGGTGATCATGACGATCTGCTTCATGTCCTTGCGCTGCCGCTGCAGAATGCGTTGCGCCATGCGCAGGCCCTCGCGCGTGTTCGTGTAGTACGGCCCAACCTTCACCCGCGCCAGTTGCGACAGCGGAACTTCTTCCGCCGAATCGTGGAACAGCACCAGCGACAAAGAGTCTCCCGGATACTGCGTCCGGATCAGTTGCGACAACGCCATCGCAACTTTTTTCGCCGGAGTGAAGCGGTCTTCGCCATACAGAATCATCGAATGCGAACAGTCGAGCATCAGCACCGTCGCGCACGACGACTGGTATTCGCACTGATGCACCTGCAAGTCGCGGTATTCGAGGTTCAGAGGAAGCCCGAGCCCTTCGCGCTGAATCGCCGAAGAAAGCGTCGCCGTGATGTCGAGGTTCAAGGTGTCGCCAAACTCATACTGCTTCGAAGCGCCGCTCGCTTCGATGCCGGTCGCCATGTCGCGCGTGTCATGGCGCCCGAAACTCGACTTGCCCAGTGACCCCAGCAGATCGCGCAGCGCTTTGAATCCCAAAAAGTCGAGGCTCTTGTCGGTGATCTCGAACTTCGCCTGCTGCGCGTCGCCGACCTGTCCGCCCACGCTCGACTGCTTCGCCGGATCGTGCGGCTGATCTTCGAATGGACGATCGATTGAAATATAGTCTTCCCGCTGCATGCGCTCGATCAGCTTCTCAATCAACTCCTCAAGCTCGCCCTCCATCTGCATCTGCTGCAGCCGGTCGCGCATTTCTTCGTCAAACATCTCGCCATTGAGCAGCGCTTGTTCGAGCGCTCGCCGCAACTCGTCGAGCGTCTGCTCGCCTTCCGGCAGTTCGTACCAGAAATTGTCGTTGAACCCGCTTTGCAGAAAATAGTCCGAAAGCGCGCTGAGCAGGTCTTCCATGCTCATGTCGCCCGCAGCGTCGGGCACGTATTTGGAGTAGCGAATCCTCTTCATGGCAGCGGTCGTTGGTCGTTCGTCGTTGGTCGTTCGTCGTTCGCTATTCGCCTGTCGCCTCCACTCTCACAGATGAAGCTGGAGCTCAAAGGTCGAAACGACGCCGGGACACTCCCGTTGTCCACGGACACTCCGACGTGAACGTATCGATCGGTATTTTCGAGTAGTTCCACTTCTACCTGGTAATTCCCACCATTGAACACGACGTCATAGGCTTGTACCTCCGACAGTTCGGCCCTAGCTGTTCGTACGATTTCGCACTCCACCGCTTGACCTCAGCGTCCAGAACGGGGCGCCATTGCTCACGACGTTTCAGGTCGCTTTCTGTCATAGCCCTTCTTTGTATCCGGCTGCGCAGTAAGGCAAGTTGCTTACGATGCGCTGCGAACGACGAACAGCGAACGACGGTTAATTAAATCCTCTCTTCCGTCCAAACCCCGGCTCGTCCCGCTCAAACGGAGGCTGCTTCTCGGCGACCTTCATTGGCTTCTCGCCCGCCGTGAACACCCGCTCTTCGTTGCGTCCGATTTTTTTGTGGGCGTGCAGACCTTCCAGGACGAACTCCGCCGCCGACACCTGCATCTCGGAGCTGTCTTTCGGGCCGACGTTCAGCTTGCCGAGTTTTTCCATCAGCCCCTGAATCTGACTCAGGCCTACCAGCACGTCCTCGGCTGCGGCATTGTCGCTGAGTTGAATCTCGCCGCCCAGGTCGAACCACTGCACCACCTGACTCAGGTTGACGCCGTGAAGATAAGTGTCAAACGTCTTCGCAATCGCGGTGCGGATCAACTCGCGGCTCACGTGATCCGCGCCTTTCATCTCGCCTTCGTACTCCAGTTCCAGCTTGCCCGTGATCGCCGGCAACGCCGCGTAGATGTCGCTGATCCGCGGCACAATAAACTTCTCCTGATGTGTCAAAGCGCGCCGCTCGGCATTCGATACCACGTTCTCGATCGCCGAAATCGGCAACCGCTGGCTCACGCCCGACCGCTTGTCGATCTTCTTGTCGTCGCGCGCCGCGAACGCAATCCGCTCGATCACTTCCTGCACATACTTCGGAACATGCAGCCGCGAGCCGTCGCGGTCATTCTCGCGATCATTCCTACGATCAATCCAGGCTTCCTGCGCAGTAATTGCGATGCCTTCTTCCACCGTCGCCGGATAGTGGGTGCGAATTTCCGACCCGATGCGATCCTTCAGCGGCGTGATGATCTTCCCGCGCGCGGTGTAATCCTCGGGGTTTGCGCTGAACACAATCGCCACATCCAGCGGCAGCCGGATCGGATATCCCTTAATCTGCACATCGCCTTCCTGCATGATGTTGAAAAGCCCAACCTGAATCTTGCCTGCAAGATCGGGTAACTCGTTGATTGCAAAAATTCCGCGATTGGCGCGCGGCAACAGCCCATAGTGCACGGTGAACTCGCTCGATAGTTCGTGTCCGCCACGCGCCGCCTTGATGGGATCGATATCGCCAATCAGGTCCGCAATCGTGACATCCGGCGTGGCCAGCTTCTCAACATAGCGATGCTCGGGCGTCAGCCAGGCAATCGGCGTGGCGTCGCTTTCCTTCGCCACCAATTCGCGGCAGCGCCGGCAGATCGGAGCATAAGGATTGTCGTGGATCTCGCAGCCCGCGACGTAAGGCATCTGCGGATCAAGCAGCGCGGTCAGCGCCCGTAGAATTCGGCTCTTCGCCTGTCCGCGCAACCCGAGGAGAATAAAGTTATGCCGCGAGAGGATGGCGTTCACGATCTGCGGCACCACCGTGTCGTCGTAGCCGACGATGCCCGGAAATATCGGTGTACCTTCGCGCAGCCGCGACATCAAATTCTCGCGCAACTCATCTTTGACCCGGCGCGAACCGAGACGCTGTGCAGTGAAAGAACTATGGCGCAACTCGCCGAGAGAACGGGCAACACTCATGGTAGGAACTACCCCCACAGAAAAAGGCCTTATGCGAATTATACCGCCGAAGGAAGCCGTCAGCTTTCAGCTCTCAGCAAGAGTTGGTGGAGAGCCGGGCGTCCCCGCCCGGCCACGATGCTGTCGGGGACACACCGGACGGGCGAGGACACCCGTCGCTCCACAAGACATTCAATTCCACCGTGCCTTCGCCGCCCGCCGCAGACCAGGCAGAATCGCTTCGAGATACCCGACCACCGCCTCCAGACGTTTTGCTTCCGAGAGCGTCGAGAGCAGGCTCTGCTTGAAGTCGAGGTCGAGCGGAAGCGCGCCTGCGAGCAAGAAGGAAAGATTGCCGGCATGTTCGTCGGGTCCGGAGGGCTCTGCGCCCGCTAGTTTTGCAATCTCCGCGTGCAACCGCACCGCCTGCGTCACCATCTCGGCTGCCGGCTTCTCGGGTTCGTCTTCAACCACCGAAATCTCAGCCTGCAAAAACGATCGATCTTCGTTGACCTCGATCACCTCAAAGCGCTCGACCCCGCGCGTCAGGATATCCATGCGCCCGTCGTCATATTTCTTGGTGACGGACATGATCTCGGCCGTGCAGCCGATGTCGGCGACTCCATCGGAAGATGCGCGTACCACCCCGAACGGCTTTTTCTGTTCCAGGCATTCCGCGATCATCTCCTTATAGCGCGGTTCGAAGATGTGCAGCGGCAGCGGCACGCCCGGAAGCAACACCAGTTCGAGCGGAAAGATGGGCAACAGCGAACTCACGGCATCTCCAGTGCAGACGATTTTACGCCATTAAAAAGTTCTCAGTTCTCGGTTCTCAGTTCTCAGAAAAACCAAATGCCATCGGCTTCTCACTGAGAACTGGGAACTGAGAACTTGCCGCCATTGACTTGCCGGCCTTCACACGATACAAGAGTCGCCATGGATATGGACGGAAAAGTCGTGGTCGTGACAGGGGCTTCCATGGGAATTGGGGAGGCGATTGCCAAAGTTTTTGCCGACGAGGGTGCCAGCGTGGTGTTGCTTTCGCGTGATGCCAGTCGCGCCGAAGCCGCCCGCCATCGCGTCGGCCACACCGACCGCACTCTCGCCATGGCCTGCGATGTTCGCAATCGCGAAGATATCGGCCGCGCCCTTGCCCTCACGCTCCACCACTTCGATCGCGTGGATGTGTGGGTGAATAACGCGGGCGTGGGCATCCGCGACTCAGTCGCTGATATGGAACCGTCCGCATGCCGCGAATTGTTCGAAACCAATTTCTTCGGTATGATCGCCTGCATGCAGGCGGTGGTGCCTGCCATGCGCGAAGAAGGCGGCGGGGACATTATCAACATATCGAGCGTTGCCGGGCACATTCCGGTGCCGTTCATGACTTTGTACTGTGCCAGCAAGTTCGCCGTGAACGCTATCGGGAAAGGCGCCCGACTGGAGTTGAAACGCGACCAGATCAACGTGCTAACCGTCTGTCCCGGCTATGTGAGCACCGATTTCGGCGAGCACGTGGTTGCCGACCGCCAGGGCACCGTTCGCCCGCAATCCGTGCGCGGCATCACGGCTGAGCGCGTGGCGCAAGCGGCCTATCGCGGGTTTCGCAGAAAAAAACGCGAGGTCATCGTGCCCTGGACCATGATTCCGGCCATAAAGCTGTACCAGATATTTCCAGGATTGGTCGAGTGGGCAATGGTCAAGGCCATGCGAAATTCGCGCTCAGGTGAAGCACGCGAAGGTAAAGAAAAGTAAATCCATCAAACCTTCCGACGCCGGCCGCATCGAATGAAGCAGGCAGAACTGCAGTCTTCCACCCCCTGCAACGGGTCGTGTGCACGGCGGCTCTGGGGGTGGGAGCTGCCCTTAGCTTTTCTGTGCTCCCTTTTCGTTAGAATAGGGTTTATGAGATTCCTCGCCCGACCTGCGCGGTTGACGCTCCCCTTGCTTCTTTCTCTGGCCGCACTGTTTAGCGTTCTGTTGCCGATCGTCATATTGTCCCAGTCGGCGCGTGCGCAGGAAGGCCCTCTCGACAAGTCCGAGCCCAAGGGGACCACGGTCGAGGAAATCATCAAGCTCTTCGCCAGCAAGGAAAAAGAGTTCAAGGAGGCGCGCGATCAGTACACCTTCCGTCAGGACGTCAAGGTGATGACGCTCGACGGCGACACGCCCGACGGAATGTACCAGCAGGTGTTTGACGTGACCTTCGACGACAAGGGACACAAGATCAAGAACGTGGTCTTTGCGCCACAACCCACCCTGCAGCGCCTCATGATGACCGAGGAAGACTTCGACGACATCGAGAACCGCCTCCCCTTCGTCCTGACCGCCGATGAAATCGGGGAGTACGACATCCTGTACGTCGGTCAGCAAAAGCAGGACGAACTGAACACCTATGTTTTCGATGTGGCCCCCAAGCAGATCCTCGGCAAGAAGCGCTATTTCCAGGGGCGCATCTGGGTGGACAACCACGATTTTCAGATCGTGGAAACTTACGGCAAGACCGTACCCGATATCCGGAAGAAGAAGGGCCAGGAGAACCTGTTCCCCAAGTTCACCACCTGGCGCGAGCAGATTGACGGCCAGTACTGGTTCCCCACCTACACCCGCGCCGAGGACACGCTGAAGTTCTCCATGGGAGACATCAGGATTCGCGAGATCATCAAGTACACGAATTATCGACGCTTCGGAGCGAAATCGAAGATCACCTACGAAGGCCAGGAAGTGCAGAAAGCAGAGCCGAAGCCAGGCGATCAGAAGCCAACTGAACCGCCCAAGCCGCAGTGAGGCCGGGCTTCAAGGTTTCAGAGTTTCAAGGTTTCAAAGTGCAAACCCTTCAGGTTAGGCTATCTTTCGACTCAAGGAGTTGAGCAGGCGATCCAGCAGACCGAGCACTTGGTACGATTCCCGCTCCAAAGAGTCATAGGCACTTCGCTCCAGGAAACCCAAATCCAGAGCAATGGCTAGCTGTGTTTCAGCTTCCAGCAAAGAGCCTCGCGCTTGCCCCAGGAAATGCCGGAATTCCCCGGGAGTAAGTCTGCCTTGACCCTCCGCGATGTTCGATACCACTGAAACCGAGGCTCTTCGGACCTGAGAGGTCAGCCCGTACGTTTCGGATTTAGGGAAGTCTCCTGTCGCCTTATAGCTGTGGACCGCAAGAGTCTTGGCCTTCTGCCAGACCAGCAATTCTCGATAAGATCGGGCCATTGGTCTCCTGCAGTTGCCATTCCCACTTCAGGGCCCGGTGCTGTGGTCTTTGAAACCTTTGGAACCTTAGGAACTTTGAAACCTGCCTTTGTTCGCTCCTTGAAACCTTGAAACTTTGAAACCTTGAAACCTGACTAATAGAATAAGTACTTTCTCCACTTATCATCCGAGTGCCCCATCAAGCGCATGATGTGGCGGCTGGTGTGGAGATTGAACGAGCGCGGTTCGCGCGCGGGCTTCATGTTGGCTTCGTGAGGAAGCTGGTTGCCTTTGCGGCGGTTGCAGGGATGGCAGCAGGCGACGAGGTTCTCCCAGGTGGAGAGGCCGCCGCGCGAGCGGGGAATCACGTGGTCCAGCGTGAGTTCGCCGGAGGGAAGCGTGGTGCTGCAATACTGGCAGGTGTTTCGGTCGCGCAGCAGAATGTTTTTCCGCGACAGCGCCCGCGACTGATTCGGAATCCGGCGATACTCCAACAACCGGATCACCGAGGGCACGCGCATGGCCACGCGGGCGGCGTGCAGGAAGTGTCCGTTTTCTTCTTCCGTCATGGCGACGCCCTTCAGCACCAGCACGATCGCGCGGCGCGCGGCACACACGTTAATCGGCTCGTAGGAGGCGTTCAGCACCAGCACGGGCTGATGCAGCGCGTAGCTATCACCTTCCTGGTGCATGCCGGAGGCAAGCATCGACGCCGGAAGGTGCGACCGCATGCTGCCACCGAAATTGTGTAATCGCAACGACATGATTCCTAGCCGTGAGCCGCTATGCGCAGGCGATCTTCACTCCCTACCTCCGACAGATCTTCCGGTAAGCCGAAGACGTCGGGAATTTTCAGCTTCAATGTCCGGGCAACCGTCGCTACCCACACCCGCGCTGCTCCTGCGCGAAGCAGAACCCGCGCGCACTCGGACGCCGTGGTTCCCGTGGTAAAGACATCATCGACCAATAATATGTCGGAGTTCAATATTCGCGTTGGATCGCTCACCGCAAAAGCCCCACGCAGGTTCTCGCGCCGCTGATGACGAGTCAGGCCAATCTGGCTTCCCGTCTCGCGGCGCACCAGGACTCCCGTGCACAGATCAAATCTCTTCGGACGCGAAAGTTGCTTCAGCGCGCCCCGCGCAATCATCTCTGCCTGGTTGAATCCGCGCTGCGCTTGTTTGCGCTTGTGCAGCGGAACCGGAACCACCGCGATCTTCCCCACGGGCATCGTCTGCTCCAGGTTGGCAATCGTCTCTGCCAGCATTCGCCCCAGAACTGCCGACGCCGGACGAACCTGCTGAAACTTGAGCAAATGGATCAGGTCGCGCAATTCACTGTCATAGCTACCATAGGCAACCGCTCGCTCGAACGGAGGGTCCACTCGCTGACAGAGCTTGCACCGCGTCTCCCCGTTAACCGCCTCTTCGCAATCCGCCTTCCCGCACTCCATGCAGACCGGGAAGTGCATGGCTTCTCCGCAAACCGTGCAGTACGAACCCTTCAGCGGTCGCAGTGCGAGCAAACAGGTTTCACAAACAGGAAGCCGGGAAACTCTAATTAGTGGGAAACCACAGATGCGGCACTCGGCGGGAAAAAGCGTGAAGAATAAAGTCGCAGCAGCGCGCTTGGCAAAGCCAGCGGACCCATGCTCTGCCAACTCATGCTCCACCAACTCATGGTCAGCCAAATCATGGTTCGCCGCTTGGCCCTGGGCAGCCCGTATTCGAAACCCAGTACTGCTGAAGACGGCCTCCGGCACCCGGCAAGCCGATGACGCTTCGCCGGTCTACACGAAATCAGTATAGCCGCGGCGCACTCCCTATGCAACGCGGCCGTCGGACTTCGAACCGCCTGACGTTTGACTCTGTGCCTGCTTGCGATCGGGCTGAAACCGCTCGAGCGCCGGAATCGTGCGCCAGACGTAGCCCCGGTGATAGCAATGCTCACAGCGGACCGTTTGCAGTAACAAAAACGGAAGCACATGTTTTTCAAAGAAACCGCGAGGACGGGAGCGGAATGCTTCTTGTCCGCCACATCCCCGGCAATGGAATTCCTCGAAAAACCGGCTCCAAGAGGGGCTGGAAACGGGAGTCACGGAAAACCTCCTGGATCAGAGTATTCTAACCCCGTTGAAGATGCGAAGTTGCGGTAGAAGTTTCGAATAAAAAGCGAGGTCTCCGCTCACCCACCTTTCCCGAGTGAGGGTTGCACTTGTAAAGCTGCCTTTCGGCATGGTAAGGTGCGCGGTCGCAGCTACTGTGAACCGGCAATGAAATTTCCAGTGACCACGAGGACCCTATGAGCACTTCTGCGGCGAATACTGAAGCCCCCCGCAAGCATCGCCCCTACGTTCCGGAATCGATGGAAATGAAGGAGTTCACCTTCCGAGCCGTGCTGATCGGACTGTTCCTGACCGCCCTCTTAGGCTCCGCCAACGCATACCTCGGCCTCAAGGCGGGGATGACGATTGCCGCGACCTATCCGGCAGCCGTCATCTCCATGGCGCTGTTGCGGTTGATGAAGGGTTCGCTGCTGGAAGAGAACATCGCGCGAACCGTGGGCTCGATCGGCGAGTCGGTAGCGGCCGGCGCCATATTCACCATCCCTGCCTTTGTGATGGCTGGCCTGTGGCCGGCCCTGACGCCGGATTTCAGAACACCCGAATATTGGAAATCGGTTGCTCTGATGATGATCGGCGGCACGCTGGGTATCCTGTTCGTAACCCTCCTGCGCCGGGTGATGGTCGAGGATCCCGACCTGCCGTTTCCCGAATCCGTGGCCGCCTCCGAGATTCACAAGGCCGGACAACAGGGAGCCAAAGCCGCGAAGATTCTGTTTGCCAACATGGGCTTCGGCGCGTTCATGTATCTGCTGGGCGCGGTCAATGTTTTCAATCCCAACAACACTTTCCCGGTCAAGATCAGCGACCTCGGAAAGAAGTTGCTGCTCCGCACCAGCACGAATCCCAACGTGGCGACAACAATTACCGGTGGCGCCACGCTGTTAACCGCACCCGACATTAGTCCTGCCTATCTCGGCGTGGGCTACATCATTGGCCCCAGACTCGCCGCCCTGAACTTCGCCGGAGGCTTGCTGGCATGGGGCCTGCTCGTTCCGCTCCTGACCTTCACCATCGGTCCCTACATCCAGGCTTCGATGCCGCCGGGACAAACCATCGCCTGGCCCCTGCTGGCGCAGGCCATCTACTTTTCGATTGTGCGGCCGATCGCGGTCGGCGGGATGCTCGTGGGCGCGTCGTACACCCTTTTCAAGATGCGCAAGCAGTTGGCGCTCGGCATGGGCCGTGCCGTCTCCGATCTGAAAAAGTCGGCGGCAGTGCAAGCCGCCACCAATCGCACCGAGCGGGATTTGCCCGCCAAGGCAGTATTTGCCGGCATCGCTGTCGTATTCGTGGCGATGATTCTGCTCTACTACTATTTCATCAGCGCAGCCGGCACGCTCTCCAGTTCTCGGATATTATCTGGCTGCCTGGTCGCAGCCGGCGTGATGATCATCGTCGGATTTTTCTTTGCCGCCGTTTCCGGCAACCTGGTCGGAATGATCGGCTCGTCGAACAATCCCGTCTCCGGGCTCACGCTGTGCACGCTGGTGATTGCCGCACTGCTCATGGTCGCGTTGGGAGTATCAGGCATCGGCGGAGTCGCGGCCGTGCTCGGAGTGGCAGCCGTAGTCTGTGTCTCGTCGGCGGTCGCGGGCGAGATGTTGCAAGACCTGAAGGTCGGACACATTCTCGGCGGCACACCCTCCAAGATGCAAATCGGAGATCTTCTCGGCATCGTCGTGGCCTCGCTCGTCCTGTTCTTCCCCATCGCCATCCTTGCCAAGGCATACACCTTCGGCAGCCCAGCCCTCCCGGCTCCGCAGGCGGGATTAATGGCCATGCTCTCCAAAGGAATCGTGGGCGGCGACATGGCATGGCCGCTCGTGATCGTCGGCATCCTCCTCGGACTGGCGATGATCATGATCGAAGTGAAGAGCGTGATGCTCTTCGCAGTCGGCATGTATTTGCCGTTAGGCACAACCTTTGCCATTTTCATCGGAGGCGTGATTCGCTGGCTCACCGACAAGTTGCGCGACGGTCGCGGCTTGAACGACGCGCAGAAAGCGCGAGTAGAAAACGCCGGTGTCTTGACGGCCTCGGGTCTGATCGCAGGCGAGGCGCTGTGCGGCCTGCTCATCGCGGGCCTGGTAGGCTCTGGCCACGACGTAACCCTATTCAAGTGGACTCCGCCATTTCTGCTGGCGCTGGGCGCACTCGCGGTGCTGGCGATTGTCATGATCCGAGTCCCGCTGGCGAATGCCGGCAGGCCCGAAGATCCGGCGCCGCCGACAGCGATCATGTAACGCTCGTGAAAGAATGCTCGTGTGGGGACGGGCGCCTCGCCCGTCCAGGGTTGCGTAGGGACAGCCGCCCTCGGCTGTCCAGCCGAGCGCAGCTCGGCTTCGCCACCAGCATCATCGGCCCGCAACCGCCTTCAGAAATTGTTTTGTTTTATGCCGATTGCAGAGAACATTGCCCAGGTGCAAGAACGGATCGCAGCAGCGGGCCGCCGCGTGGCCCGCAATCCAGACGCAATCACGCTGATGGGCGTAAGCAAAACTTTTCCCGCCGCAGACATCCGCGAGGCCTACGCCGCCGGGCTGCGCGTTTTCGGCGAGAACAGGGTGCAGGAGTTTGCCGGGAAGGCAGACGCCCTGCGCGACCTGCGAGACGCCGAATGGCACCTCATCGGCCATCTGCAAACGAATAAAGCCGCAAAGGCAACAGAACTGTTCGACGCCGTGGATTCAGTCGACTCCGTGCGCATGGCGGAAAAACTGAATGCGCTCGCGGAAAGCGCGGGCAAGAAATTATCCGTCCTGATCGAGATTAACGTCGGCGGCGAGAAAGCAAAAAGCGGAGTCATGCCAGACTCCGACGAACTAGAGCAGATTCTGCAAGGCGCGCCGCGGTGGGCAAATCTGAAAATTCAAGGCCTGATGACCGTCCCGCCCTACACAGAAGATCCGGAGGGTTCGCGTCCCTATTTCCGCCAACTCCGTCAGATTCGCGACAGCATTGCCGCACGAGGCCTGCCGAAAATCAGCCCAGCAGTTCTTTCAATGGGCATGTCGCACGATTTCGAAGTCGCGATTGAAGAGGGAGCAACGTGCGTGCGCGTGGGCACGGCGATCTTCGGGGAAAGGGAGTAGAGCTGGTTTCATAAATCCGTTTTTGGGTAGGGCACGGCTTCAGCCGTGCCGTTTAGGGCCTGGAAGAGTGCGGGCTTTAGCCCCTGAGGACGTACCTCCCGAGCTGAAAAGCATTTATGAAACTAGCTCTAGAGACGGCGCTTGCCCGGTCTGCGCTTCGAGACGTGATCAGGTATGCAGCGTTCGCCAAAGACGCGGCAAGCCGCGTCTCTGCAGAAACTAGAAACTGATGATCGAACTGAAAGAGTCGCCGGCAGGAACAACCTTCGCGGTCAAAGTCCACCCGCGCGCAAAAAAGAACGCCATCACCGGCGAAGTAGGCGACGCGCTGAAACTAGCCCTCACCGCCCCTCCCGTGGACAACAAAGCCAACGAAGCTTGCATAGATTTCTTCGCAAAACTTTTGAAGGTACCGCGTTCCTCCGTTACTATTGCAGCCGGCCAGACCAGCCGGAATAAAGTGATCCGTGTGGCGGGCTTGTCGACCGAGGAAGTCCGTCAGCGTTTGAAAATCTGAAGCGCAGTCGAACACGCTGCCAGGAGTCAGGTTCGTATCAGGGTATCGCTTTAGCGATACCGCAGGTCTTCAAAATCGGACGCCCCTTTAGGGGCGGTTCAGGAGCCACGATTGACCCTTTCCCAACGCTTCGAAGAAATCCGCACCGGCTTCGAACGCCCCTTCTGGATCGCGAACATCACCGAGATTTTCGAGCGTCTTTCCTACTACGGCGCTTTTGCTTCGCTTGCCCTGTATCTGCAGGAGAAGCTGAATTTTTCGACGGAGCAAACCGGCACTCTGACTGGCCTGTTCGGCGGCATGGTATGGTTTCTCGCCATCTTTGGAGGAGCCGCCGCCGACCGCCTCGGCTTTCGCCGCGCGCTTTCGATAGCCTACCTCATCCTCGCCGCCGCCTATTTCCTGATCGGATCGATTGGCACGTCCTGGCTGGCGCCGCTGCGCAACGCCGTGCCGCTGGGATTATTTGTCGGCTGCATTCTCATCCTCCCTGCGCTCGGCATCTCGCTGGTGAAACCTTGCGTGGTGGGCACCACGGCGCGGGCTTCCAAGGAGAACGTCCGCTCCATCGGCTACTCGATCTATTACACGATGGTCAACATCGGCGGCGCGCTGGGCCCTCTGTTCGCCGGATGGGCGCATAGCCACCTCGGTGTCGAGAACGTTTACCGCGTCGCTGCGCTCAGCGTCTTCGCCATGTTTTTCGTGGTCATCATCTTCTTCCGCGAACCGCGCCAGGCTGGCGACGCCCCTCCGCCATCGATCGCGACCGTCGCGCGCAACTTCTGCGTCGTGGTTGGTAATTACCGTCTGGTTCTGCCCGTATTGCTGGTCGCTCTGTTACTGCGCATCGGGCTGTTGATCTATCCTGAATACTCCGCGCCTTGGTGGATCTGGTGCGGGCTTCTGGTTCTCGTGCTCGCCGGGATCAGCCGGTTCATGTGGTTCCTCGTGCTCTTCACCGGGTACTGGGTAGTGTTCTGGCAGCAGTACATCAGCCTGCCCGGCTACATTCACGGCTACATCAACTCTAGCGCCGCCGTCGAGACCATCCTGGTCACCGATGGCCTGACCGTGATCTGCCTGACGCTCGTGGTGAATTTCCTGACTCGCAAGATCCCGGCATTTCAGGCCGTGATTCTGGGCACGGTGATCACTTCTCTCTCGTGGGTGATCCTCGCCCTGCGGCCGACGCTCTGGGGCGCGGTGCTTTCCCTGTTCGTGCTGGCGCTCGGCGAAATCATTCAGTCTCCGCGCTATTACGAATACATTTCGCGCCTCGCGCCTCCCGGACAGCAAGGCACGTACATGGGCTTCGCCTTCCTGCCCATCGGAATTGGATCTCTGATCGGTGGCTGGTTTGGCGGCACGCTGGTTCACCACTTCGGAGAAGTCACTCATCAACCGGCGCGTATCTGGTGGTGCGTCACCGCGGTCGGCCTGGTCACCGCGGCAGTGCTTTGGATCTATGACAAGACATTGCGGACGGGCACAGCGGGTGCCCCATCCTAACGTCGTGCTCTTCGACGTTAGGGTGGGGTAGTTGACGCTAGTGTGGAACCACGATTCGTATCAAGGCAAGCCTTCAGACGCTGGATCTAGGAATGCAAGTTTCATCACAGGGCGCGCCCGCGACCAGAGCACTGTGACGCCAGATCACAGCATCTCTTCTGACATTCCTTTTATCATGAGCAAACCCTCCGCGAACCGGCAGGCGGAGACACCGTCGCTCACGAGGAAAATGTCCATGCGCGAAATTACTCCTGACTACATCGCAGACCACATCCGCCGCGTGCTGAAGGATGGCGGGTCGGCGCCGCACTCGGAAGAAGTTCAACACTTTTTCAAGGAAGAAGTACAGTCGCGCGGCTGGTACACGGCCGAGCTGAGAAAATTTGCGGTGCGGTTCCGGCGCAGCATCGCCGGCGAACGGGGAATGGATTTCCTGGTGCAGGTAGCCGACGAACTTTTCTCCGGCCAGATTCTTGAAGAGAAGGTGATGGCTGTTTTTCTGCTCGAAAAACAGACGAAGAATCTTGGCGACAATGAATTCCAGCTCTTTGCCTCCTGGCTCGACCGCGTCTCGAGTTGGGCTGATCACGACGCGCTGGCGCATGATCTGCTGGCTCCGATGGTGGCCGCCGATCCTGCCCGCTGCAGCCAGGTTTTCCTTTGGGCGAAGTCGCCGAATCGCTGGCGGCGGCGCGCAGCGTGCGTGGCGCTGATCCGGGGAACGCGCGAGCGGCGGTTCTTTGCAGAAATCGTGCGACTGTCGAATCGATTGCTGCATGACGAAGACGACATGGTGCAGAAGGGATTGGGCTGGCTATTGCGCGAGAAGGCCAAGGCCGATCCGAAGCGCACCGTACCGCACCTGGTGAAGATCCGGAAGAACGCACCGCGACTGGTGCTGCGGACCGCTTGTGAGACGCTGCCGGCGGCGACGCGGCTACAAGTATTGCGATCGCCCTCAGCTCTTAGCGCACAGCTCAGGAGACATTCCGCTACTTGACGCACTCCACATATAAACTCTCGGCGCGGCGAGACTCCAGTTCGATGCTCTCGATTTCGGGGATGCGGCTGTTCCCGAACGAGCTCACCTCCGCACTGGCAAATCCAGCTTCCCGCAACATGTGGACGAGTGAGCTCTCATCGAACATCTGCCGGTGGTGAGCTCCGGGGTGCAACAGGTCGCGGACCCCGGAAATCAGCAGCAACCTCCCGATGAACTGGTGCGATGCCTTTGGATTCTCGCGGTCCGCGAGATACTCCCGGACCGCAATCGCCAGATCGGGTACGACCACGCGGAGGACCCCGCCCACGGCCAGAACCCGCCGGCATTCTTTCGCAACCTGTAGAGACTCTTCGTATGTGAAATGCTCAAAAGTATGGGAAGAATAGATGGCCCGGACAGAGCCATCCGCGAACGGCATCCCTTTGCGGACGTCCATCCGGCGCACGTCGCGTGGCCAACGCGGAGTACGAAAGATTTGTCGCCCCAGGGGCAATCGTGAGAGCAGGATCGTGGGCGAGTTGTCGATGTTGACCCAACCCTCGATCCCCGAGGTCCCGCAACCGATGTTCAGCTTAAGTTCGTTCAGCTTAAGTTCGTCCAACTTAGGTCCGTTCAACTTAAGTTCCGCCGCCGCTGCCATGCGGCTTCAATGTCCTTCTTCCTCCAGATATTTCTCCACTTCCAGCGCCGCCATGCAGCCGGAACCAGCGGCGGTGACGGCTTGGCGGTAGCGGCGGTCCTGCACATCGCCGCACGCGAACACGCCCGGCACTCGCGTAAAAACGTTCTTCTGCGTAACCAGGTAGCCATCCGCATCGGTTTCGAGTTGGCCTTCGAATATCCTGGCGTTCGGGATGTGTCCGATGCCAAGAAACATTGCGCTCGTTGGGAACTCCCAGCTTTCGCCGCTCTTCAGATTGCGCAGACGCAGGGCCGTGACTTCTTTCTTGCCGACATCGAGCACGTCATCCACCACGGTATCGGTGAGAAACGCGATTTTGGGATTGGCACGCGCTCGATCGAGCATGATTTTCGAAGCGCGAAACTCCTCGCGACGGTGGATGAGTGTCACCTTGGTCGCGAAGCGCGTCAGAAATGTCGCTTCTTCCATGGCCGAGTCGCCGCCGCCGATCACCGCGATTTCCTTGCCTGAGAAAAAAAAGCCATCGCAAGTGGCGCAGGAAGAAACGCCGTGGCCGATCAGCGCATGCTCGTTTGGCAGGCCGAGCCAGCGCGCCGAAGCTCCGCTGGCAATGATGAGCGTGCGGGTCTGAATGGTCTCTTTGCCGATGCTCAACTCGAACGGTTGTTTGCTCAAATACTTGCTCAAATCGGCTTTGACCACGTGGCCTATGCGATAGTCGGCGCCGAAGCGCGTGGCCTGCTTGCGCATGTTCTCGATCAGTTCCGGCCCCTGGATGCCTTCGGCAAAGCCGGGAAAATTTTCCACCAACGTGGTCATCGACAACTGCCCGCCCGGTTCATGGCCTTCGATCACGAGCGGCTTGAGGTTGGCGCGGGCGCTGTAGAGGGCGGCGGTGTGACCGGCGCATCCGGAGCCCATGATCACAACATTGCGTATGTCCATAGTAGTTAGAAACAGTGCTAGTAGATAGATTCTGAAAAACAGATTTTCGCTTCAAACCGCAAAGCCGACGTGACAGATTACGGATTCTTCTTGCTGCCGGCGCCCGACTTGGTCGAAGTTCCCACGCCCATGCGAGCCAGTTCCTGAGGCACCATTTTGCGCGCGCCCAAAGCGTCGCGATAACGCTCCATAATCGAAGAAGCGGCGTGGAAGATCGGTTCGTACGCGGTCTGATCCGTCGCCGGACTTCCTTCTTCTCCCGTGCAGCGCGCCAGCACCACCGACGATTTCCCAAAACGCTCCAGTTTCACTCGTGAAACCGGCGTGCTGGAAGACAACATCGCGGTCGCCGAAGCCACCGCGGAAGCGCTGTCCTCTATCGAAACCTGCATCATATCCTTGGGCTCGCGCACGCGCAGCACCAGCGTCTCCACCATATTCGTCGAGTCCACGCTGAATGAGTATTGGACATTGCTGAACAGGGAGGCGTCGGGAAACTCGCGCCGCATCCGCACCCAGTCGGCCGCCGAGACCGCACCGGGCGGTAAGGGTTGCATGCCGGGGATCGGAGTGCTCTGGTCGAGTGTGGAGTGCCCGCGAGCTACTTCGTAATCCGTGCTGAACACCGGCTTGCCCGGCACCTTGGCCAGCGCCGACGACAATTCTTTCTGCTCGTCCGCCGAAGGTTTGCATACGTTCAGGACGTTTACTTTCACCGGAGGCTGCTGGGCAAAAGCCGCCATGGCCATAGCCGTCGTCATGATCAGAGTTTTGAGAGGGAACACGGCGAAATTGTATCAGGGGAATGCAGAGGTCAGAGGTCAGATTTCAGAAGTCAGAAGTCAGAAGTCAGAAGTCAGATTGCAGAAGTAAAACCCTTGGCTGTTGTACTGTTGGATCCACCCACGGGGTTTGACCTCTGAAATCTGACTTCTGACCTCTGACTTCTGCAATCCTACTCGGCTGCCCCGGGTTCGGCCTCGATGGCGCCATGCCTCCGTAGCAACTGCGGCAGATTCTGCGAAAACGCCGAGCGCGGCAATACCATGTCACATCCCACTTCGTGCGCTTTCTGCTTCAGGTCGCCCTGCACGTGTGAGAGAAATCCAATGATCGACGTCCCCTTCTTCAGCTTGCTTTTCAGTTTCGGGATCAGCGTCAAAGGCTTGGCGTTGGCATTGTTCAAGTCGAAGATGATCAGGGAAGGCTTTTCTTCGCCGTTGCTCTTCATCCGTTCGGTGAGTTCCTTCTCGTTCTTCACGAACTCCACCTTCACGTTCATCTTGCGGCCGGTGTCCTGAATCTTGCTCAGGAAGAACAGGTCTTCGACAAAGGCGAATACGCGCGAAGCCGCATCTTCTCGTGGAGCGGGCAGAGGCTCAGGATCGGCCACCGGGTAGGACGCGGAAAAACCCGGCCGGCGCGGTCCCCGGTTGCCGTTGCCATTGTCGCCGCCGCTCATATTGGCGCGGTAGCTGTGATCCATGGGAGCGGTAAAGATGCCCTGATGCTCCGGGAGCACGCGGCCCATCGGGCCACCCGCGCCTCGTTTCGGCGGACGCCGTCCGCGGCGCCGTTTGTGTTTCCCTCCTCCTGCGGAGGAATGTCCGGGTCCTGCATTCATAGTTTTCTCTTGTTAATCTTTGAAGTTAATCCCCGGCCTGGATCACAGGCCCGGTTGTTTCGTCTTCCCTTGCGGTCGGCACGTTAATCGTGTGGCACAACGCGTGGCTCACTGCGACTGGCTCACTATAAATCCGCTACCGGCAGACCAAACCCCACATCGGCTGGATGCTATTCGAGAACGATGTTCAAACTGTCGTTGTTCAAACTATCTAGGCGCCTGGAGTTTTACTTGGCGCGAACGGCCAGCCTGGAAGCATGGCCATTTGGGAACATCATGATGTTACTCATGAAACCGCCGACTGCGCAAGGGGGGAGTGCCCTTAGTTTTCCACACCCGGAACATTACCAAAGTGGGCTATTGACTTTCCTCATTGTGCGAAGGGCTTGCATTTCTCCATATCGCCACCGCTGAAGCCCTTTTGAAGCCAATCCATGTGTTGCATCCGTATCTTTCCGAAAGAGGGCAGCCGCGCCATTTCGCCTGAAGTTCCTCCTCAGCTGGGCCGATATAAGAAGAGTGAAACCCGCTCCTGCCACAGAGAAAACCTCCGCCTCGAACTCGCTTGCGCTGCCGGGACAGCGCTTCGTCGCCCGCCAGCCAGTTTTTGATCGCACGCAGAATGTGTTCGGGTACGAAATTCTTTTCCGCAACGGGGTCGAAGACTACTTCAACGCTGATCCGGAACTTGCGGCGCGCTCCACCCTGGATAGCTCCCTGCTTTTTGGCATCAACATGCTTTGTGATAACCGCCGCGCCTTCGTCAATTGCACCCGTGAGGTCCTGTTCAAAGATCTGATTACCTTGCTTCCACCCCACCAGACCGTGGCTGAGATTCTGGAGACGGTTGAGCCCGAAGACCGTGTCATCGCTGCCTGCAAGCGGCTGAAGTCGTTTGGCTACATGATCGCCCTCGATGACTTCGCACCCAACGATCCGCGCCTGCCGCTTTGCGAGTTTGCCGACATCATCAAAGTCGACGTCCGGGCAACCCGGCCAGAGGAACGGGCTGGCATGATGCGCCGGTTTGGGTCGAAGTGCAAGATGCTGGCTGAAAAACTTGAAACGCCCCACGAGTTTCATCAGGCCCGTGACATGGGATTCGTTTATTTCCAGGGATATTTCTTCTGCCGCCCCGAAATCGTCATCGGCCATGAAGTTCCCAGCAGCCGCTTGCACTACATACGGCTGCTCGAAATGGTCTCCCGGACCGAAATCGACATGCGCGAACTGGAGAAGATGCTCAAACAGGAAGCCTCGCTTTCTTACCGTTTGCTCCGCTATCTGAACTCTCCGCTCTTTGGATTTTCCCTTGAGATCAAGTCCATCCGCCATGCCATGGCCGTTCTGGGAGAACGCGAGATGCGGCGTTGGGTGCGGCTCGTCGTCACCGTGGGCGCGGCCGAACAAACCTGCAGCGAACTGGTGCTGATGGGATTGGCGCGCGCCCGTTTTTGCGAACTGCTCTCCAACCGGCTGCAATCGGACACGGATTTGTTCCTGATGGGCCTGCTCTCCATCATGGACGCCATCCTTGAGGTCAGCATGGACGTGCTCCTGGAAAAATTGCCTGTCGACCACGAAACCAAGGCCGTGCTGCTCGGCCAGAACAGTAGCCTCCGGCCGCTCTACCAACTCATGCTGGCCCAGGAATCGGGGGAGTGGTCGCAATCGAGCCAGCTCGCCAAACAATTGAAAGTGCCCGATGAGGAAGTCGCCTTAACCTGGTGGCAGGCCCTGCGGTGGGCACAAGAAGCAACCAGCGGCGTGTGAGAAGCAGGTTTCAAGGTTTCAAGGTTCCAGAGTTTCAAGGTGTTAAGTTCAAAACGCTCGCTCTGGCGGGCGATCTGCTTGGCCCCGAGGAAGACTGACCGCAACTGCTACTGCTCCGGGTTAACACTGAAACCTTGAAACTTTGAAACCTTGAAACCTGGCTTCTACGGTGCTTCGATCAACTCCATCTTGCCGTCCCGTGTCCGGTGCAACACCATCAGCGTGCCCTTGGGATCGCGGAATACGAAAACATCTTTGTCGCGAAAGTGCGCCTCTTTGATCGCTTCTTCAAGCGTCATCGGACGAAGCGCGACCGAATCCCGGGCATGCACCAGGTGCACTTCGGTGGTCCGCGCCACCGACGGAAATTTATGCACGAGGACGGAAAAGGTAGCGTCCTCCGCCAGTCCGAGCGCCGCCTCCATGTTTTCTTCTAACGACTGGCCGTCAAATTTCTTTACCGCCTTGCGCTTCTTGCTCAGCCACTTCGTTTTATGTTTGAGCGCCTGCTTCTGCAGATGGTCGAGAGCTTCATTGACCGCCGAGAGCATGTCGCCGGTCTGGGCCAGTCCCACAATCGGACCGTTGGGCGGGTCGATCGTGATTTCGGCTTTGTGCTGGCGCTTTTCGACGGCCAGAATCACTTTGGTCTCGAATCGGTCGCCTAGAATTTTACGGATCTTGTTGAGGCCGGTTTCAACTTCATTGCGGACGTTGGGAGTAATTTTGTATTTCCTCGCGGTATATTCCACGTTCATTGCACTCTCCAGTGAGGTCGGAGTCGGGATGCAAAAAATCAGAAGTCAGAAGTCAAAATGAAGAAGTAAGACCAATTCGTGCCAACACTTCTTCATTTTGACTTCTCACCTCTGACTTCACTTTTTCACCCTTCTCTGATGTGTGCTCGGAATCTTCATATCTTCCCGATATTTCGCGACGGTTCGGCGAGTGACCTGGATACCTTGCGACTGCAGAATGCGGGTGATTTGTTCGTCGGTTAACGGCCGGCTTGGATCTTCTTCTTCGATCAGCTTCTTGACGCGGCGTTTCAAAATCAGCAGCGAAGTGCCACCGCCCTCGGGCCCCTGCACGCTCTCCGAAAAGAAGTACCGCAATTCGAACACACCCTGCGGCGTATGGACGTACTTATTGGCGACCGCGCGGCTGACGGTGGAAGGGTGCACACCGATCTCTTCGGCCACTTCTTTGATCATCATCGGCTTCAGTTGATCGATTCCCCGTTCGAGAAATTCCTGCTGGCGCGCCACGATCGAGTAGCAGACCTTGGTGATCGTCTGCTTGCGTTGCTCGATGTTCTTGATCAGCTGGATGGCTGACTTGTAGCGATCTTTGACGTAGTTACGCGTGTCGCGGTCATTGCCGTCGCGGGTCAGCAACCGCTTGTACGCCGGATTCAAGCGCAACTGCGGCATGTCTTCGTCATTCATGATGACCAGCCACTCGTCGCCATGCTTCACGAAAGCGACATCGGGCTCAATCAACCGGGCGGGAACTTTGTTGTAGCGCAAGCCCGGCCGGGGGTCCAGCGTACGGACATAGTCGAGCGCCGCCTGCACCGCTTCGACTGGACGCCCGATGGCACGCGCAATTTCCTTGAACTGCTTCAGCGTCACCGCTTTCAAATGCTGATCGACGACGGCAATCGCGTCCCTCACCACGGGCTCGGTCAGGGCATTGCCGTTGCTGTGCAAATGCAATTGCCCGAGATGGTAGCGCAACTGATAGAGCAGGCATTCGCGCAGGTCGCGACAGGCGATGCCCGGCGGGTCGAACTGGCGCACAACTTCCAGCGCTTCGTGCAGATCGGCGACAGTGAAATCTTCGGACGCGGACCGGGCTGGCGCTGGCGCTGCTGCCGTGGCCGTGGTGGTGCTTCCGTGACTCGCCGCGCTAAGCAGCGGAGCCTCGCTTGCAGGAGCCTCGGTTGCATGAACTTCGGCTGCTGTCTCTGAGTGAACATCCGGGCGAACGTCTGGCTCAACATCCGTCACAACCGTCGCAACCGAGGACTCAGTTGCAGCCTCTTCCGCCGTCAACTGCGAAAGGCCAAAGTCGGCTGCGGCGAGATCCGCGGGCGCGAGAACAGAAGCTTCCAGGTCGGAAGTATCGAGGTCTGGACTTTCGGGCGCAGCCTCGGCGACTGCCAGCCCAAGCGCCTCCGCTTCACCAACGATCTTGGCCGCCACTTCCACATCGGCCTCGGGAGGCGCGACCGGAGCGATTCCCAGCAGTTCTTCGTCGCTCGCAATCAGGTATCCTTCTTCGTTCAGGTTCCCAATGATCTGTTCGGCGGCCCGGTGCACTGGCGGACGGACAGAAATTGCGCCCAGTTGCCATAGCAGGTGGTCGCTCAGGTTCCCCGGCTTCGACAGGAAGTTTTCGAACGAAGGCTTCTCGATCTCTTCCATTTCCCCCGAGCTGCGATAACCGGGGTCCAGATAGTCCTGGAAGAACGAGCCAAAATCGATCTCCTCGAAGGGATCTTTCTTCTCATCCGCGATGGTCGCGGGACCCTCCTCCGTGGTGGTGGCCTTGGCGGATAGCCGGTCCCGTTCTTCCTCCTGGCGTCCCACATCGTCGAGCAGTGGGACGGCATCTTCCAGCTCTTCGAGCACTGGGTTTTCGACCATCTCAGCATTGATCATGTCCTTAAGCTCGAGCTTGTTGAGCGCGAGCACGGAGACCATTTGCACGAGACCCGGCGTCAGAATCTGCCGCTGCGACAACTTGACGTTCAGTTTGTGCTGAAGCAGCACCATTTCTCCCCAAAAAATTTATTATTCCCCACCCACCCGGCTGCGCTGTGATGTCCGATACAGACCGCCGCAGATCAGGGTGTGAAAAATTTAGCTTCTCATGCACCGAGGTAGATCGCGTGGACACGAAAGGTCAATGTGCCCAAGCCTTGGTAACTAGAAGCAGTTGCCAGCTACCAGTTCCCAGTTGTTAGTTCCCAGTCAACCCGACCCGACTGGCAACTGGTAGCTGGCAACTGGCAACTGCTTCCTCACACCAATGAGAAGCTTTCCCCCAAATAAACCCGCCGTACCTCCGGATCACTCCCCAACTCCTCCGGCGTACCGGAGCGGAAGATCCGGCCCTCGTTAATGATGTATGCCCGATCCGTCACCGACAACGTCTCGCGGACGTTGTGGTCCGTGATCAGGATCCCGATCCCGCTCGCCCGCAGATCGGAAATGATTTTCTGCAAATCCAGAACGGCAATCGGGTCGATTCCCGAAAACGGCTCATCGAGCAGAATGAAGGTCGGGCTGATGCAGAGCGACCGCGCGATTTCCACCCGCCGCCGCTCCCCGCCCGACAACGCGTATCCCTTATTCTGCCGGATATGCTCCAGTCCGAGCTGGTCAATCAGCTTCTCCGCCTTTTCCCGGCGTTCATGCCAGGAAATCGGCTGGACTTCCAGCACGGCCAGGATGTTCTCCTCGACCGTAAGTTTCCGAAACACCGAAGCTTCTTGGGGGAGATAGCTGATGCCGTACTGTCGCGCCCGTAAGTACATGGGAACGTTGGTGATATCTTCATCGTCGTACAGCACCCTGCCGGTGTCGGGAGGAATCAGGCCTACGATGGCATAGAAGGTAGTGGTCTTTCCGGCGCCATTCGGTCCCAGCAGGCCCACTACCTCGCCCTGCAGGACCTGAAGGCTGACTCCGGTGACTACGCGTCGGCGACGATAGGATTTCCCGATTTCGTCGGTGGCCAGCCTATGCATTTATCGTGCCACTTGCGTCCTTGTGACCGCCGGGGACGTTTCTCTTCCTTCTACGAGCACCTTATCATCGTGTCTGTAGAAAGTCAACGAATCGCCCGTAGTTTTGCCTCGTTCGGCATCAAAAATGCTGGGCGGTCCACCCGTCAAGACGTATTTGTCATCCGCTGCGGTGTACACCAACCGCTCACCAGTCGCATGTCGCGTCGGCTGCGTGATCACCACGCGGTTCTCGGCGATAATTCGGTCCACCTGCCCGGGCATTGCCGGGTTCGTTCCCGCCTTCGACTCGCTCCGCGGCAGCAGAAATACCGTCATCTGCTGCCCCGTCATAGTCGCGTCGGACGCCTTCGCAATCACCCCGCCATCCAGGAAAATTCTCCGCTCCGAATCGGCGTAGTTCAACCGCGCCGATGTGATGTGGACCGGACTCGCCTTCCCGCTCTTGTCCACCTGCACCAGCACGGTCGAAACCGGTTGAGCGAAGGTTCCTTGCGCTATCCCCTGGGCAATTAACGATCGATGGTCGCGATCAAATTGAAGCGTGGGAGCCTCCACTACGTTCGCGTCTTGCCACAAGCGGGCATCGCCGGTGTATACCGCAATCGAGGGCGAACGATGCGCTGTCATACTCCGGCTGGTCACGTGGATCGGGTCCGAAGAAGCGAGCATAGCGCCATCCGGTTGCGCCTTCAGATCGGAGTACGTGCTCTTGACGTTGCCCTCGGCAATGGCGTCTCCGGTCACCCGGTTCATGCGAATCGTCTGCGCTGTCGTCGTCATGCCGTTGTCCACCACCCGAGGCGATCCGCTCAGCACCAGCATTTGATCTGCAGTCGTGTACGCTCCGCGCTGCCCCCAAGCCTTTTGTGTGCCATCGCTGTAGGCAACACTACCTGTCTGCGTGATCGACGCGATGCCGCCTTCCGGCAGAAAAACAACGTCCAGCATCCGGCTGGTCGATACTCGATCAGTCTGTCCTGCTGCACCGGTCTGACCACCACCGGACTTATTCGATCCGGCCTTACTCGCGTCCATCAAGCCGCTGACAATCCTCGCGTCCGGTTCTCCATGCAGCGTGGCCAGGCGATTTTTCTCCGTGAATTTCGCCGTGAACTTGGCGGCCGTAACCACCGTCTTCTGATTCGCGTCCGGCTGCGTGATCACGATCTGCGGTGGTCCGCTGGTCTCTGCACGCTCCAACAGACGGCCGTCCTTCACGACGAAGTCCATCGCCGGGGCGGTCATCTCGACATCTTGCGCGCCTCCCTTCGCCGGCGTCGCCGATGCTGTCGATAACACTGCCGGCGAAGTCCCCACTGCTCCAATGACGCCCTGCCTGTTCTTCTGTGACAGCCGCACGCCGTCTTCGGCATGAACCGTCTCCAGCATCTGCTGCCCGGCAGAGCTTCCGGCGAAGTGCAGCGTCACCCGCCCAGCCGCAGCGTTAGCGGGCTGCGCGCCCAGGGACGCGATTTGTACGTTGCCCGTGAGAACGGCCGTGGTGAGCAGATTCCGCGTTCCGGTCAACCACATCTCGGCGCGGTCGGAGCGCTCGTCGGTCTCCGAGCGGCCATGAATCTCGCTCCGCACATCGCCCTCGGCCAGAACGCGGTCGACCGTGTTGTCCTCCCGCAGGAAGAACGTCGCCTGGTCGGACCACGCCTCCTGCTGCTCCCGGCGCATGTGCACTGTGCTGAGAAACACCTGATGAGGCTGCTTCGTAATTACGCCGTGATCTGCATTCAAATGAACCGGCTTCGGCCGGTTGACGGTCACCACCACCGCCGACAGCAAGTTCATCGTGCCCGTCTTCGCCACATACTTAATGCCCACCGCCGAACCCGATGCCTGCGGCGTCCGGAAAACCACCTTCCCGGCGGAGGAAGCGTCCCCCGTATTCTTGTTGAAGATCAGCCCGTCGGTTTCCAGATGAAGCGGTTCCCGCGTTTGCTCCGGAGGCGTCTGATCGGAATGCCGCATCCCCTCGGGATTCGCTTCCAGATCAATCAGCACCGTCCCCTTCGCGTTCACATTGCCCGACGTGGGATCGTACTCGAAGTCATCCCCGGTAATGCGGTCAAAGCGGCTGGCATCCCTGCCATAGACGACGATCTTGACGTTGTGCAAGTCCGCCCGTCCACCCTCTTTGAACTGCACCGCCTTGGAGGCGCTCACCGTAAACTGAGTGCGGCCTTCGATGGACTTGGAGATCGAAAAGCCCTCCGCGGTCTGCTGAATGTCCAGTCCGATTTTCGCGGGGATGTCGTGGACAATCTTGCGCAGACGCATTTGCGCATAGAAATACATCCCCGCGACCGTAGCAACCATGAGAATCGCGCCCAAGGCAAACCAGCGGCGCAGCCGTGAAATCGGAAGGACCATGAGAGGTTAGTGTAACTCGCGGACAAGCTCGTGGAGAGACGGGCGTCCTCGCCCGTCGGCGTAGGGACAGCCGCCCTCGGCTGTCCAGGCCGAGCGCAGCTCGGCAGCTGCCTGCAGCCACAGCAACTCTGGATTCGCTACGTCCGCCGCACCAGCGTCCCGGCCAGCAGATCGTGCAGTCCCTGCTTGCGCTCCGTGAAGCCGACCATGATGTAGCCGATGCCCAGGATCATCGCGGAAAGCCACTTCGCAAAATGTCTTCCCGTCGCGCGTCCGAATGAGATTCGGTTGCCATAGAGATCGGTAACCTTCATCCCGAATATCATCTTGCCCAGCGTCGCCTGGTACGACGAGCTTTCCATGAAGGCCTCGTACAACCAGGAACCGAAAAGCAACAAGATGAAAGTGACACCACCGCCCAAAAGACCAAGCCCTCTATGGGGAAGGCCACTCATCATTCCTGCCAGCCCCAGACCCCCAAAAACCATGCTCACCGGAGACACTACCACCCGCAAAATGATGGCGTCGATAATGGCAGCCACCACCCGAATCCAGAACCCTCCGTAGCCAACTCCCACCACGGGCATAGTCGCCTGGTACGGAGTCGCTGCGGTTGGGTAGGACGCCCCGCCGGGAAATGCCGACGGCGCTGTCGGGGCCGCGCCCGAGGGCAGACCGGTGGGCGTTCCACAGCGACTACAAAACTGAGCGCCGGCAGTATTCTGCGCGCCGCACTTGTTGCAAAAGAAAGTTCCGTTCATGCCCGGCACTATAAAGATGGATTGGCTTCTTGTCAAAGTAGCCCGATGAGTCACACCGTGGAGAGACGGGCGCCTCGTGTCTGTGTCGCAACCCCGAGCGACTCGAAAAAGCCGGACGGCCTCCCTCACTCCAGCCGCAAAGCGGCATAAGAATGCAGCCCACGGCGCAAGCCGTGGGTGCTAAGTGGGCCGAACGCAAGCCCCAGAGGGGCGAAAGATCAGTTGCGGTACAGACTCGCCTCGCCCGTCCGGCACTCACCGAGCACGCACCACGTCGCGCAACGTCAACTCCAACCCGCCGAATTCAGGATGATCGTTCATGCCGAGCGAATAGGCAATATCCAGGCGGTCTCCAGCCAGCAACTGCAACCGGTCGCAGGATTCCTTCAGCCCCCAGCCCATAGCTTTGAAGGCGATGTTGTCGCGCCACGAAGAAAAAGAAGAAGAAGAAGCTTGTGTGGTGGCGGGGCGGAGCCTGCCCTGAGCAAAGTCGAAGGGCCCCGCCAAGACGGGGCGAAGCCCCGTCCCCACACCATCTCGTTTCGGAATCGCCGCCGCGTCGGGATGGCAGCGGGGAGTGAAGTCTTGCGCTGCCGCCGAGATCGCAACCGCCCCATTGACGGCTGGCGCCACCCGCAGCCGCACATGCTTGTCTTTCACCGCCTGCGGAGGCGCCATCAGCCGCACCGCCCGCGCAGCGAAAATGGGCTCGCGATTCTCCATCCCAAACGGTTCCAGCAAAAGCAGCGCCTGATGAAGTTCAGGCGTGACTTCTCCCAGCGGCAGCTCCCGGTCGAACTCCAGTTGCGGTTCGAAATCGGCAGCCGTGAGGCGGGCGCGCGCGTAGTCGTCAAGATGCACGCGCAGCTTCTCCACGTTGGCGCTAGGCAGCGCAAAGCCAACCGCGTGCGCGTGTCCGCCGTAGCGGGAAAACAGCTCGTGGCACGATTCGATCGCATGCAGCAGATGAAACGCCGGAATCGATCGTCCCGAGCCGTGCGCTTCGTCGCCCTCACGCGAGATCACCAGCGTTGGCCGCCCATGCCGTTCCACCACCCGCGACGCCGTAATGCCAATCACGCCGCGATGCCAGCCTTCGCCATCCAGTACCACGCAATACGCTTCGCGCAACGCGGGCTCTTCTTCCAGACGGCGCTCGATGTTGTCCATGATGCGCCGCTCTTCTTCCTGACGCTCGGCGTTCAACTGGTCAAGCCGGCCGGCAATCTTCCGAGCGCGCTCCATATCCTTCTCGTCGAAAAGTTCCACCACGTCGCGAGCCGCGTCCATGCGTCCGGCGGCGTTCAGGCGAGGCGCAATGCGGAAGGCGACTTCGGTTGCCGTCAACGCCCGCCCGTCGCCGAGTTTCGCAACTTCCAGCAGCGCCTTCAGCCCAACGTTCACCGGACGGCGCAGCCCCTGCAATCCAAGTTTCGCGAACACGCGATTCTCGCCCAGCAAAGGGACGGCATCCGCAATGGTCGCAATCGCCACAACCTTCATGAACGACATCAGCAGGCGCGACTGATCCTTCGCATCCAGCCGCCGCTGCATCAATCCCTGCGCCAACTTAAACGCCACGCCCGCGCCGCACAAATGCTTGCAGGGATAATCGCAACCGTCCTGGTTTGGATTCACCACCACCAGCGCCTGCGGCACGCCCGTCGGCCCCGGCAGGTGATGGTCGGTGACGATCAGGTCCACTCCCGTGCGCCGCGCAGTTTCGGCGGCGGCGAAGGCGCGGATGCCAGTGTCCACGCTGATGATCAGCCGCACGCCGTCGGCCGCGGCGCGCTCGATCACCTCGTCGCGCATGCCATAGCCTTCGCGGATGCGATGCGGCACGTGAAAGTCAGCCGCCCCACCGCACAGCTCGATGGCCGTCTTCAAAATGACGATCGCCGTGGTGCCGTCCACGTCGTAGTCGCCATAAATCAGAACCTTCTCCTTGCGCTCCAACGCCGCTTCCAGTCGATCGAGAGCGCATTTCATCCCGCTCATCCGCAGCGGGTCGTGTAGGTCGCCAAGCCCAGGCGAAAGAAAACGCGCAGCCGCCTCCGGCTCATCAATCCCGCGCCCAACCAGCAAATCGGCAAGCACGGGCAAAGCAGAGGCAGAGATTTTCAGTTTGGAATCACGCAGCGCCGCTTCGAGCACCCTGGCTTTGGGGAAATTCAGCGGATTGGCGATCCATCGCATGCGCAGCTTCCGGGAAGCAACCAGACTACCAGTTCGCGCCACATTGCCAGAAACATGCCCATTAGGGCCATTCACGAAACCGGCGCGAATTGCCGATAGAAGTAATTCAGGGAGAACCTGGATTCCTTTCCCTCAGTGTGCCGCAAACGCTTGCAGCACTCGAACGCGAGGCGTCCAGGTCGGGGAATGCTATGACGCTGGCAACGGGCACATCCAAAGGGGCCGAGCCGACAAAACTACAGTGGGATCCGGACAGCATTCCACCCTTCCCGGCAATCGCGCTGAAGGCGTTGAAACTGATGTCGGGCACGGACACATCCTTGCTTGAACTCTGCAATCTGATTCGCTCCGACCTCGCGTTCTCGACTGCGATTCTCCGGATCGCCAATTCTCCGCTGGTTGCTTTTCCCAAGAATGTCACTAGCGTATTACAGGCATCGATGCTGCTCGGCTTCCAGCGTCTGAGGAGCGTGGTCATCACGGTTGGTCTGAAAGCGTATCTCAAAAACTCGTTCACCCCGCAAATGCGGTTGTGCTGGCGTCACAGCGTCGCCTGCGCCATCCTCGCCGAGCGCAGCGCGGACTGGAGCTTCCTGGACCAGCATTTCGCCTACACGGCCGGAATTCTGCATGACATCGGCAGGGTGGCTCTGGCCACGATCATGCCCGCAGAATACGCTCGCGTCATCGAGCGCGGGGCCGACCAGCCCCAGGATCTCCTCCAGAGCGAACGGGAGTTGTGCGGAATCGATAACTGCCAGGCCGGACGCTCGCTGGTCACAGTCTGGAATCTTCCCGACGCTTTCCTCCCCATCACGGCGTGCCATCACGACCTCGGCGTACCCACGCCGGGCGTCGCTTCATTGATCCCGCCCAGTTGTGAGTTGGCCGATGCACTCGGCTTCGCAGTGATCCGCTGCCGGTCTCAACGCAGCTATGCCGGGATTCTCGCCGGGTTTCCCGAGCCATCCCGAAATCGCTTCCCCGCCAATGCCAAAGAGCTCGCCTCCGAAATCGCCAGCGAGATCAAGGTGATTGAGTCGGCGTAAACCGAGGTCAGAGGTCAGAAGTTAGATTGCAGAGGTTAGAACCTCAGCACATCCGCGTCCTGGGTTTAACCTCTGCAATCTAACTTCTGACCTCTGCAATGGGTTTACCGCTCCTCGTCCTGGTCCGGCTCATCGATCATAAATCCGCCGGAATCATCCGCCAGTTCGCGCAGCTGCTGGTAACGTTCATACCATTCGGTGCCGGCCTCGTAGACGAAGACGCACCCTTGATAAGCCCATCCCAGCTGCACGAACCCGGTCTTCCCGACGTAGCTCTTCAGCCAGCGGCTCTCTTCCATATCTTCTTCGCTTCTGTAATCGCTGTCGGCGAGTTGCTGCGACAAGCGCTCCAGCTCTTCGCGGTCGAGCGCCCAGGAATGCATGGTCAGGAAGGGAGCGCTCGTGGACTTGGCCAGCTCCACGAAATCCTTCCAGCCATCCGGATTCTGTCCCGAGTCCCACAGCACGCTGGGAACTTCTTCGCATTCGACATAGCCAAAGAAACGGCGCATGCCCAGACCTTCAATGAAGGCCGTCATATCGTCTTTCATGCCCGTCAGGTCGTCTGGATGTGGAGACATGGAGTTCCATCATTGTACGGCCTACGCCAATCAGCCGCCACTGCCTGGCCGAGGACGGTCGTTGGCCGCTAGTCGCTGGTCGTTGGCCAACCCTTTCTGCGAAATGTAGCTTTCGGCCTGTCGATGCCAGTCGAGGCGTCTGGCGAACGACTGACGACCAGCGACCAACGACTGGCTCCCTTGTGTTAAAATTTCTACTTACAAAAAAAGCGCTTTAATCATGCTCTTTTCCAAAGAATATGTGGGCTATCTGGCCCGCGAAGTTTCCAAAAAACTGGTGGCGAGCGGTCTCATTGAGACCAAGGCGATGCCTGCTCTTACCGAGAAGGTGCACGCCGCTCTGCTCGATGAACTGGCGCTCGAGGACCGCATTAACGATGAGGTGCGCGTCATCCTTGAGGCGTATTCCGAAGAAATGCAGAAGAGCGGCGCCAATTACCAGGAAATGTTCCGTAAGGTGAAGACCGAACTGGTGAAAAAATACAAGGCTGTTCTTTAGTTTTGGAACCGAGGACGCCCCGGAGGACGCCCTGCCGTGCGATTGAGCCGCGACAAAGTCAACAAACTCGCCCACAACGTCACCGATGCCGTCGCCGACCTGGATGAGGTCGAGTTCATCGAGGACCGCAATACCATCCGCCTCGAGGTCCGCAAGATTCTCGAAGAGCTTCTCATGCAGGAAGCCCGCATCGACCAGGCCGCCCGCCAGAAAATCGAAAGTCAGCGCCGCACCATCATCGAGGGCTCCGAGGAATGGTCGATTCTCTACCGCAAGTATTACAACGATGAAGTAAAGAAGCTGGGACTGTAGCCACCTAAGTTCTTCCGCAGCTTTTGAAGTTGTCTGCCGATTATCCGCACGAATCAATACTTCAGCAACATTTCAGCAACCTCTTCAGCCGCACGGTCACGTTTCTTCCACGACCATTTCGGTCCCAGCGATCGCTCGTTTCCCGGTTTGGGCATCGATCGCGTTCCCCATAGTTTCAGTTTGTGGCGAAGCGCTTCTAAGCAGGGGCTTTGGATTGTTGGGATTAACCCCCAAGATTTCTCGAGAAAGGGCGCGCAAACTCCCTGGCCACAAGAATGCTACCGCTAGTGAGTTCGAGTTTGTTGCTGGCGATTGAGGGCGGTAGGAGCCATCGCCGGAATGAGGGCTGTGCGATGAAAAGTGCGGTGAAAATTATGATAAGAGTCGCGGTTAGCATTTTCTTCCTGGTTGTGCCACTACACGCGCAACGCTATGTAAGCGGTGCACCGCCAGCGGCGGCCAGTGGGCCGGTTTTTGAGGCGAGCGCTGGTTACACCTATCTTGTTTTGGATACGCCATCACGACAACGAGTCGGCTTGAGCGGGGTGGACGCCAACGGTTTTGTCGACTTCAACTCGCGCTGGGGATTGGTGGCGGATTCCAACTACGCCCGCGCTGGCAACGTGCTCGGCACCGGCCATGCCGGCAACGTTCTGAGCTGCCTGACCGGTCCAGTCTTCTATCCCGTGGAGTACGGCAATACCCGGGTCTTCGTTCACACCTTGGCCGGGGTCAGTGTGGTGAACAGCGCGGTTCCGGTGCAAGGAACCTATTACTTGGGTGGAACCATAATCCGATTCTCTTATTCAGTGGGTGGCGGCTTCGAACACACCCTAGCCGGGCGGTTTGCCATCCGAGTTGGAGGTGACTATCTGCGAACGACATTTGCCAACCCCAAAGCGGCCATGCAGTTCCAGAATAATATCCGCCTCGTAACCGGCATCGTCTTCCGTTTTGGAAGTCGCTAACCCATTTATGCAGCACGCTCTACCAACGATTCGGTACCTGGTTCATTCGCAGCACGTCGTCCTGATCCTCATTCTTGGCCTTGATTCCAACCGCATCGAGCTGACGCGCCACCGGCTGCACCACTTGTAGAATCCGCGCAAGCGTTTGCCCTACCGCTTCCTTGTCGCTGTTATCCGGGCCCCGGCGCTCAATCACGCTCTGGTAAAAAGTCTTCGGCCGCGGATAGACCACGATCTTGACGTCGTCGCTTTCGGGAACTCCCGCCGCTTTCTTCGCCAGTTTCAGCGCCGTATCGTAGCCGCCGAGTTCATCCACTAAGCCAAGGTTCTTCGCCTCCTGCCCCGTCCAGATCCGACCCTTCGCAATCTCCAGCACTTTTTCCTTCGGCAGCTTGCGCCCATCGGCCACCTTACCGGTGAAATCCACATACACGCGGTCGAGCCACGCCTGAAATCTCCCCCATTCAGCGGGCGTGAAATCGTGCGTTCCCGTGAACATGGTGGCGTTTTCTCCCTGATGCACTTCATCCCACGAAATTCCAACTTTGTCCCACAGCCCGCTGGTCAGCATCTTTCCGCCCAGCACTCCGATCGAGGCGGTGATGGTTCCCGGTTCGGCGACGATCTTATCGGCCGCCATCGCCACAAAATATCCCCCCGACCCCGCCAGATTTCCCATCGAAACAATCACCGGTTTGCCCGCCTGGCGTGCCCGTACCACTTCCCGCCAGATCGTGTCGGAGGCGACATACGAACCGCCCGGACTATCAACCCGAAATAAGATCGCCTTCACGTCCTTGTCTTCCGCCGCGGCTCGAATCGCGCCCGCCACCGTATCCGATCCCATATTCTGGCTGCCTTGCACTGGATCGTAATCGCTCTTGCCGCGCGTGACGTCGCCGACGCCGAACACCAGCGCCACCGTCTTCCCACGATCGTGCGGCCGCCCGGCGCGGTTCAAATATTTATCCAGGTAGAGCAGTTCCGCTCCATCGCCCGCCTTGCTCTTCACGTCGCCGTAGACCTCGTCGCGATACGCAACCGCATCCACCAGTTTCGCCGCGACTGCTTCCTTGCCCAGATAAGGCCCTGCGTCCACCACGGACTGGAACTGCTCCGGTGGAATCTGCCGCGCCTGGCAAATGCCGTCCTTCATCTGGTTGAACCATGAAGTCATGATCGCAGTCATCGCCTCTTTGTGCGGCCCCGTGTACTTGGTCTCGGTATAGAAGTTGAGCGCATTTTTGTATTCGTAGCGGTGATCGCCGTGGAAAGTCAGGCCCAGCTTGGAGAGCGTTCCCTTAATGAATCGCGACTCCAGGATGATGCCCGTCAGTCCGACGTCGCCCGAAGGCTGCAGATAGATGTGGTCAAACGCCGTCGCCAGGTAGTAAGCGCCGTTGCCCGGACCAAACTCCCCAAAAGTTTCCGAGTAGGCGACCGCAAATTTTTTGTGCGCGCGAAATCTTAGGACAGCATCGCGAATTTCCTGCGTCTGCGCCATTCCCATCGGAGCAGCACCAATCTTGGCAATCATGCCGACGACGCGATCGTCGCTCATTCCCCGATCAATCGCGTCCACCACGTCGCGCACCGTCTGCCGATCGGTCAACAGCAACTGCGCCGAAGGGGTGTCTGGAACGTCCTCCATAAGCCCCTGCTCGAAATTGGCTTCGAGAATCGTCTTGGACGGAACTCTTCCCTTCCAGCCGATCACGGCCACCATCACGATGACCATTCCAATCAGCCACAGCGCGCCTAAGATGGCGAGAAACCGTACGATTGCCTTGGACATGGTTTGCTCCTTCCCGAAGAAGAGCAGTCTAACCCAACTACAAGCCGCAGGCGCAACCGGCTCAAAAGTGCGTGCGGCGATGGGTCGCGTCCTGAAGTAGTGGCTGACATACTCGTGCGCCACTTCGAGTGGAGAGCTTCGCGTCCTCTGCCGATACCCAGAGTATGACCAGAACAAAGTGTCTACCCCTGGTCCTCGCCCTGGCTCTTTTCGCAGGTCGAACCGCGGAACTGGTCGCCGGAGACCATGCCACCGCAGTCGACGCCAGGATCATGCTGCAAAAGGCGGTCGCGTACTACAAGTTAGTAGGCCGCAAACGCGCGTTGGCCGACTTCACCGCCCAGCGGCCACCGTTTCGCGACCGCGATCTCTATGTGGTCTGCTTCGATAGTGAGGGAATAATCGTTGCCAACGGTGGTTTTTCGCAGAATGTAGACACGAAAGTGGACACTCTGCTAGATACAAACGGCAAGGGAGTAGGAACCGCAGCTCGGGAAGCCCTTGACGCCAGCGGAGAGGCCACGATCCATTACCGCTGGCTCAATCCCACCACTCATCGCTTGGAATCAAAGAGCACTCTCTTCGCCAGGGCTGGCTCAGATGTATGCGGCGTCGGCACGTATGATCCGCGGTAGATAAAAGGGAACAACTGCCGAATCATGGACATGCGGGGTTATGATCGCAACGGGTTGCGTCAACTAAGAACTTAGGACGTCGGCTGTAAATCTGCACAAAGCACCTCCTTGGGAGAATCGTCTTTCGGGGGATTACTAATCCGGCTTGCGAGATAAGCCGATGCTCGCCGCCGCCTGTCAAGGACGTACCGCGCAATACCATGTGACCAGGAAACGCGGCAGGCTAGAACCGGGAATGGCTCTGGTGGGGGCTTGTAATCGCACCCTCCGCCGCCGACCCTACCAGCGCCGCGTACTTCGCGAATACGCCGGTTTTGTAGCGTGGCGCCGGGGCTTTCCATCCCGCCAGCCGCCGCGCGATCTCGGCGTCGGAAATTTCCAGTTCCAGCCTTCGGATCTTGGTGTCAATGGTGATGCGGTCGCCCTCGCGAATCGCGGCAATCGGGCCGCCCAGCGCCGCTTCTGGCGCTACATGGCCGACCATCAGACCGCGGGTTGCGCCGCTGAAGCGTCCGTCCGTGATCAGCGCCACGCTCTCGCCCAATCCTTCGCCCACAATCGCCGCCGTCACGCTCAACATTTCGCGCATGCCGGGTCCGCCCTTTGGGCCTTCATAGCGGATCACCACCACATCTCCAGCCTTGATCTGCTTGCTGGTCACCGCCTGCATCGCCGCTTCTTCGGAATCGAACACGCGCGCCGGGCCGGTTTGCGACGCCCGTTCGTGCCCGCTCATTTTCGCCACTCCGCCACCCGGAGCCAGGTTCCCTTTCAAAATCACCAGACCGCCAGTCGCCTTCAGCGGCTTACTCAAGGGAGCGATCACCGTCTGCCCAGCAGTTTCTTTCGCCGCGTTTGCCTCTGCGGCAAATGTCTTCCCGGTCACCGTCATCGCCGAACCATCCGCGTAGTTGCCGTCAAGCAGCCTCTTGGCAATCACCGGAATGCCGCCCGCCGCGTCCACATCGGCCGCCACGAATTTTCCCGCGGGCTTCAGATCGGCCAGCAGAGGAGTACGTTCACTGACGCGCTGAAAATCGTCGATCTCGAGCGGCAGCCCCATTTCCCGCGAAATCGCCAGCAGATGGAGCACGGCGTTGGTCGAGCCTCCCGTCGTAGCCACGCCCGCGATCGCATTTTCGAACGCCGCGTGCGTCAGAATATCGCTCGGACGCATCCCTTGCTTCAGAAGATTCATCACCACTTCGCCGCAGCGGAACGCGACTTCGTCCTTGCGCGGATCCATTGCAGGGATGCTGTTGAATCCCATCGGCGAAAGCCCGATCAATTCCATCACCGTGCTCATCGTGTTGGCTGTGTATTGCCCGCCACACGCGCCCGCTCCCGGACACGCCACATTTTCCAGCGCCAGCAGATCGGCGTCGCTCATCCTGCCCGCCGCATTGGCGCCCACGGCCTCGAATACATCCTGAACGGTAACGTCTTTGCCGCGAAACTTTCCGGGCATGATCGTTCCGCCGTAGAGCACCAGGCCGGGCAGGTTCATGCGCGCCAGCGCCATGGCCGCCGCCGGGATCGTCTTGTCGCAACCCACAATGCAAACCGCTGCGTCAAAAAGCTGCCCGCGGCAAACCAGTTCGATGGAATCGGCAATCACCTCGCGGCTCACCAGCGACGCCTTCATGCCTTCGGTGCCCATGGTCTCGCCGTCGGAAATGGCGATGGTGTTGAACTCCATCGGCGTGCCGCCCGCCGCGCGAATTCCTTCTTTTACCTTGGCCGATAGCCGCCGCAGGTGGAAGTTGCACGGCATGGTCTCGATCCAGGTGTTGGCAACAGCAATCAGCGGCTTCGCCAGGTCGTCGTCGGTGAAGCCGATGGCTTTGTACATGGCGCGCGCCGGAGCCTGATCGCGCCCGTCGGTGATATTGCGACTGCGATGTTTGAGGTCCATGGGAATGATGCTGTCAGTGTAGCTGAATGGGAAAAAGTTCTCAGTTCCCAGTTCTCAGTGAAGGCTTGAGATTTTTCTGAGAACCGAGAACTGAGAACCGGGAACTTGTTCTTACGCGCTTTTCTTCTTCTCCGACGGCAGCCACGACATCATTGCCCGCAACTGCTCACCTACTTTTTCAACTGGATGCTGCTTGGCGCGTTCACGCAGCTTGGCGAACTTTTTACCGCCCTTCTTGTTCTCTTTAATCCATTCCTTGGCGAAGCTGCCATTCTGAATTTGCTTCAGCACTTTCTTCATCGCCTTGCGCGTCTCATCTCCCACCACCATTTCGCCGCGGGTCAGGTCGCCGTATTCCGCCGTATTCGAAATCGAATAACGCATCCGGCTCAGACCGCCTTCGTAGATCAGGTCGACGATCAGCTTCATCTCGTGCACGCACTCGAAGTAGGCGATCTCAGGAGCGTAACCGGCCGCCACCAGTGTCTCGAAGCCCTTCTGCATGAGCGAAGTTAATCCGCCGCAGAGCACCGCCTGTTCGCCAAACAGGTCGCTCTCGGTTTCTTCTCTGAAGGTCGTTTGCAGCACGCCGGCGCGCGTCGAACCGATGCCGTGCGCATAGCTGAGCGCGTATTCATGCGCGCGTCCGCTCGCATCCTGGTGGATGGCCAGCAACGAGGGCACGCCGCCGCCCTGCGAATACACGCGCCGCAGCAAATGGCCCGGGCTCTTGGGCGCAATCATGACCACATCCACATCTTTCGGCGGCTTGATGGTCTTGAAGTGAATCGCGAAGCCGTGCGAGAAGCCGAGAATCTTCCCCTTGTGCAGATGCCGCTTGATGGCCGACTCGTAGAACTCGGCCTGAGTCTCGTCGGGCGTGAGAATCTGTATCCAGTCGGCGCGCTTGGCAGCCTCGGCCGGAGCGACCACGGTCAGTCCATCTGCGCGCGCCTGCTGCGCCGAGCCGCGCTCGGGATCGAGCCCGATAATCACGTCGTATCCGCTGTCACGCAGGTTCTGCGCCTGCGCGTGTCCCTGCGACCCGTAACCGAAAACGGCAATGGTCTTGCCCTTCAGCGCGGAAGGATTGGCATCGTTTTGATAAAAGACTGTGGCCACTGGACTACTCCTTATCTACACCTATGTTGGCTGAATTGCTGTTGGCTGAATTGCTGAATTATACTTGAAGGCGAACCGGCCAGCCTGACTTATCCTACGAGTTGTGCGGGTTCTCGTCATCGGCGGCACCGGGTTCATTGGCGCACACATCGTGCGGCAAATCGCAAGCCGTGAACACGCCGTCGCTGTCTATCATCGCGGTTTGACCCAAGCGCCGCTGCCGGAGTATGTGGAACGTATCATCGATGCACGCTCCGTCATGCCGATTCAACGTCTTCCAGCCGAGTTATTCGAGTTCAAGCCGGAGATTGTGATACTCACAGTGGCCATGGGTGCGGTCGATGCCCGGGCAGCGGTGAAAGCTTTTGCCGGTCGCACGGGCCGCATCGTTCTCTTGAGCAGCGGCGATGTTTACTGGGCTTATGGGCGATTGATTGGGATTGAGGCGGGGCCGATCCAGCGAGGACTGCTGACTGAGGACGCACCCCTGCGTTCGGTCCTGTTTCCCTACCGTCGCCAAGCGTCTTCCCCCAAGGCGCTCGAATACTGGTACGAGAAAATTCTCGCTGAACGCGCTGTGCTCAGCGCTCCCGAGTTGCCCGGGACGGTTCTGCGGCTACCCAAAGTGTATGGGCCAGGAGGGAACGACGATCTGGCAACCGTTTATCGATATCGCCACCACGGCCATTGGCGCTGGACCCACGGTTTTGTGGAAAATGTTGCGGCCGCCGTCAAACTGGCGGCGATTCATCCGGCGGCCGGTGGCCGCATATACAACGTCGGCGAAGCCTACACACCGACGATGGATGAGCGCCTGGCGTGGTTGCCGCCCTCGACCATCGAGCCTGACCTCGGCAGCCAATTCGATTTCAATCAGGATATTGCTTATGACACGAGCCGGATTCGGGTCGAGTTGGGGTATGACGAGATCGTCCCGGAAAAAGAGGCCGTTCTGAAAACGCTGCGATCGAACTGAGACTGACCGGTTCGACTTCGCGCTCAAAACTCGAAGTACGATCCCGCGCGCGCCGGATGCGCGCCGCCCGCGGTCCCGGTCGCCGGGAGCAAGCCTTCTTCAATGCCATGCAAGCTTTCCCAGGCGGCCTCGGTCAGGGCCGGGTCTGCGCCAACAATGTCGCGAATCATTTGCCACGCGGCGAGGTTGAGCGCGCCCTCCGGCGCCGGACCCATGGCCAGTGAAACTGAGCACTGCGGGCAGAAACAGATGCGCTGTGCCGAAGATTTCTGACGCGGTCTTACTCCCACCGTCTGCGCGAACAGATACACCGCAACCGACTTTTGTCCGGCTTCAAGCTCCCGACTACAGCGCAGACAATACAAGTTGTCCAAAGATCCCGTCCCCCGGCTTGTTTCTAATGGTCTCTTCACGCTACTTTCTCCAAGGCGCTGCCGGTGGCGCAAGTATGTAGAAGGATTCCCGCCAGCGTGCCCGAACCAAGGTTTGCTCTAGCCAGTAGCGGACCGCATCGCGCACTCTACTGCCATGGGAGTTCATCCATCCATAAAGCTCTTGCGATCGTCCCGGCTTCCGAAAAGACGCCAACAGGTCGCCGCCGTGTGTTATCGCATTCGCAGACGCGGCATCGAATTCCTGCTGGTTCAGACTCGCGGCGGACGTTGGATTTTCCCCAAAGGCGGCGTCGAATCCGGCCTCACGCACGCCCAGTCCGCTGCCCTCGAGGCTTTTGAAGAGGCTGGCGTTCATGGCCGGATGGAAGAAATCCCCTTCGCCCGTTACTTCCGCCAGAGACCTGCAACTGCGACAAGAAACACGCGGCCTGCTGCTGGCCGATCTTCCCCGCCAGCGCTTGCCGTCGCCGCCCACCTTTGCGAAGTGTCGCGGCTCGAAGCGCCGCAGGAATCGAATCGAAACCCCACCTGGTTTTCCGCTGAAAAAGCGAAGCAGCGTCTCCTCGAAGACCGCGCGCCGGAATTTGGCGCAGAACTCGCGCGCGTCGTCGACCGGGCCGCGGCCCGCATTCGGCGATTGCACGGAGGCTCCTACCCCGGACCGGGTCACACGAAACTGGTTCACACCAGGCTGGTTCACACGAATCTCGGTCACACCAGAAAAGACGCGTTACAAGAAGTTCGATTCGAAGCCTTCGAGTTGGCCCACATGCACGGACCGGTGCGGTCAGCCTCGTACCACCACTACATTCGTGGTGAACACGCTGACCTGCAATCCTCCGCTGGCCGATCGGCTCAGGCGGAAATCCCCGTCGATGCCCGTCTCTACAACCGGCCTACCCTACGATTAGGGAACGGAACTGCCTCCTCGCGCGACGCGCTGCCAAAAGCGCAATTCATCGATGAAGGCTGCCCGCCCGGCAAAGCCAAAGGCCCGGTGAAGTCTGCAAAGAGCCATCGGGAATAGTTTTCCTTCGCCACCTCCCAAGCCGCGGAATTCGCTGGTAGAGCCCGGACCCCATTCCGCGATACCATCACTGGTGATGAGTCGCGAAGCTATCGTCGAACGTCATCAGGAACCCCGTCAGGAGCCACGCCAGGAAATCCTGCGCGCCGCCGCGCGCCTCTTTCAACAACAGGGATACGATGCCACTTCCATGAACGACGTCGCCGCCGCCCTCAAGCTCTCCAAAGGCGGCCTCTATCACCACTTTCAGTCGAAAGACGAGATCCTGTTCCACATCATGTCGCACGCCATGGACATCACCGAGGAACGGGTCATCAATGTGGTGCGTCGCATCGACGGAGCCAGCCTTGACCGAGCCCGCGCTGACGTAACCCGCACTGACGTAACTGAAGAACGTCTGCGCACCCTGATCCGGCTGCACATCCAGCTTGTGCTCAGTCCAGAAGACCGCGAGATTACGGTCATGCTGCACGAGAACCATCCGCTGCCGCCCGCGCTCCGCCGCAAGATCAACGGACGCAAGAAGGATTACCTGCACTTCGTCGAGCACCTCATCGCCGACGTCCAGCGCAAGCGCAATTCCCAGTCGTCGGTCACGCCGCGCGCTGCCGCCCTCGCGCTGGTCGGCATGATCAACTGGATCTATCAGTGGTACAAGCCCGACGGCCCGCTGACTGGAGATGCGCTGGTGCGACAGTACACCGATATTTTTTTTCACGGCGCGTTGGGATAGTTCTCAGTTCTAAGGAACACCTGTAGAGACGTGGCAAGCTGCGCCCCCACTGAGAACTGAGAACCGGGAACTGAGAACTGTTCTTCGTGACTCATTTCTTCCACATCGACGATCTGACCCGCCAGCGAGCGAAAGAGGGCAAACTCTACCTCGAATTTCTGCGCGTCCCTGCTATAAGCGCGGGCGTTTATGTGTTGCCGAAAGGCGGCACCGATCCGCAGAAACCCCACCGCGAAGACGAGATGTACTACGTCATCCGCGGACGTGCCCGCATGCAAATCGGCTCCGACCACGCCGAGGTGCGCGCCGGGTCAGCTATTTTCGTCGAGACGGAACTGGAGCATCGGTTCTACGACATCGAGGAAGAGCTCGAAGTCCTGGTTTTCTTCGCCCCCGCGGAACAGGAATGAAATCCTGGAAGCAAAGGGCGTCCCGCCCGGTCCGGCATAATCTCGGAAGCTACTTTTTACAACCTGTTGACAACTCTGAAAAGGTAGACTGCTACGCTGCTACTCAAATCGCGGGACTGAGTTCCCGCGCCCCTGGTTGCAGAGCGGGGCAGGATGGGTGAAAGCAAATGTGGGTGTTGAAAAAGGAACCAAAGCAGTAATTTCGTTGAATTTCAGCGTCTACGGTGAACGAAGATTCAATAACTTGCGAAAGAATTTCGTTGGTGAAATTCCCTGAAAAGAGTTTTTCAACAGCCACAAATGATTACAACTTTACAGTCTCGACCGATTTTTTCGATGTTCATGCTTTGGCTGGGCGCATGCGCCGCGATGTTGACGCCGAATGCCGCCGCTCAAACCGGCGCTTGGCTGACGCACTCGCATGACGAGCAACACACCGCCCTGTCTACCGTACAATCTCAACCGCTCAGCGCAATTCATTGGCATGTGCCTGTGGACCTGAATCCGCCGGAAAGAACGATTTACATCCACTACGGCTCGCCGCTGGTCACCGCCGCGAACACCGTGATTGTGCCGGTGAAGACGGGGACCAACAGCTTTCGCGTCGAGGCTCATAACGGCGCCACCGGCAAGCGGCTCTGGATGCTGAAGACCGGCTGGCAGGCGCCGGAGGCAGATTTCATCCCCGGTCTGGGGCCAACCATTTCGGGCAACCAGCTTTATGTTCCCGACATTGCCGGCCGGGTGCTGGTGCGGCAGAATCCCGATCAGGCCAAAGGCACGGTGACTCCCCTTTACTTCTATGGCGTAAAGAATTACCGGAAAAACCCCACGGCTTACCAGCAGAACGTGCAGATCGACACCCCGCTTACCACCGACGCCAACGGCAACCTCTACTTCGGATTTATTGTCCTCGGCTCCACGCCACTCAATCTGCAAAGCGGCATAGCACGCATTGCGCCCGACGGCACGGGAACCTGGGTCTCAGCGGCAACGGTCAGCGGAGATTCCTCCATTGCGCAGGTCGCCATCAGTTGCGCACCCGCCGTCTCGACGGACGGCAGCCTTCTGTATGTCGCGGTGGATAACGACAGCTATGGATACCTGCTGGCTCTGAATAGCACAACCCTCGCGCTGGTAAACCGCGTGCTTTTGACCGATCCGGCTTCGGGGATGGACGCTGAGCTCTATTCCGGCAGCTCCGCCACACCCACCGTCGGACCCGATGGCGATGTCTACTTCGGGGTGCTCGAAAATCCTTTTCCCAGTCACAATGACCGCGGCTGGCTGCTGCACTACAACAGCGACCTGTCGCAGACCAAGATTCCCGGCAGCTTTGGCTGGGACGACACCGCCTCCATCGTTCCCGCCTCGTTGGTCGCCAGCTATCACGGGAAGTCGAGCTACCTGCTCATGACCAAATACAACAACTACGCGGAAATCGGCACTGGGAACGGGCACAACCGCATTGCGATTCTCGACCCCAACGCCACCGAAAAGGACCCGGTCAATCACACTACGCTCGTCATGAAAGAAGTCATCACCATTCTAGGGGTCACACCCGATCCGGAATTCCCCCACGTTAAGGGCGCGGTCAGGGAATGGTGCATTAACACGGCTGCGGTCGATCCCTTCTCGAAGTCTATTCTTGCCAATAGCGAAGACGGCTATCTCTACCGCTGGGACCTGACGTCCAATACGTTTTCGGAAAGGATTATGCTCTCCAGCGGCATCGGCGAAGCGTACACGCCGACGGTGATCGGCAGTGATGGCACGGCTTATGCCATCAACGATGCCATACTCTTTGCCATCGGGACCGCGACAGGCAAGCCCATTTCGCAACCTTGAAATTCTGCTGATCGGTTGCGGAAGAACCGGCGCTTTCCCTTGGAGACGCGGCTTGTCGCGTCTCCTGCCGCGTCCCAGGAAGACGGGGCAAGCCCCGTGTCTACCACATCACTTCGCCGGCACCCAATACACTTCTTCCCTGAAGTTCTCTTTCGTAAAGCCGATCCGCTTCAGGATGCCCTTCCCGTGCTCAACCATTTCCGGATGTCCGCACAGATACGCGATGCTATTCGCCGCGGTGCATCCCCACTGGTCGGCGTATTTGCGAATCAGTTCGTCCACGCGGCCGACCTCGCCTTTCCAACTCTCGTCCTCCCACGGACGGCTTACGGTGAAAACGCAGCGAAACCACGGCGCTTGTTTTGAAAAGTTCTCCAGTTCCTCGCGATAGCCGAACTCCCACGAACGGCTCGCGCCGTTCAGCAGAAATAATTTGTGGTCGCCCGCAAACCGGCCTTCTCTCCAGTCCTTAAAGAGGGTTCGCACGTAGCTGACAAAAGGCGCGACTCCGGTCACGGTGCTCACCATCAAGTGGTTCGTGCGTTCCGGTTGCGCGCTGTCGAAGGTGAAGCGTCCCTTCGCAACTTTGCGCACCATAACTTCGTCGCCCAACTGAAGGCTATAGAGCGGTGGCGTGGTCTCGCCGTGCGGCACCAGTTCAAAAAAGAATTCCAGTTCCTTTTCGTAGGGAGAAGAAGCAATCGAGTAGGGACGCTCCAGTCGCCGCGCGTCTCGTTCCACCCCGAGCGTCGCGTATTGGCCCGGAGCAAAGCTGAACTCCGCCCCGGGATCAATGCGGATCATCCATAGATCCGGCGCAAAATCGGCGCGCTTGGTAATACGGGCCCGGTGGTGCTTGTCATCCATGACGATCAGTTTCCCTGGAGAATTCGCATGACTCGCAGGTTGATCCTGCAAATCTCACCCGAAGGCGAATAACCGACCGGTCGGTTACCGGTGCTATAGACTACCGCAATTTGCCAAAAAATGTGAGCTCCCAAAGTTGATTTCTCCAAGAAAAAAGAACAGCCCGCAAGCCTTTCAGCCTGCGGGCTGCCCGGTGGACTGTTTGGGATTGACTGAGGTGGTCACTCTCGTGGCCCCTCGCTCGTTCCGGTGCCGGACACAACCTGTGCCTGGCGGATCAGCCCATACTCACGGATTGTTTGCGAGAGATTGTTCCCGATTCCCCCGACCAAAGGTTCCTCGAGAACTCCGCTTAGAGCAACCGCCCTAAGACTCAGCCACCTCACCTGGTCTGGTACTACTGTGACTTTCAGAACTTGTCATCCGACCACCTCCTCTCCGGTGTAATCGCAGATTACAAAAAAGTCGCCGCTACGTCAACGGCACGGAAGAGACGTGCCGCGGAAGTTACCATTGTCGGGTCCCAATTCTCAATTCCCAGTTCTCAGAATCTACCCCCGGCGCTTCTCGCTGAGAACTGAGAATCGGGAACTGGGAACTGATTTCGCGGGTACACTGGTTTCGGGTCCGCGCCGGCCATCGCGCATCCCAACAAGACGAATGAAAACCACCACTGTGGGGTTCCACCGAACATGCCAGCCGTGAGCGTGGTTTCCACCGTGCTCAATGAGAGCGATGCCATCGACGCATTGGTCGAGAGTCTGATGCGGCAGACTCTCTATCCTGCCGAAGTCATCATCGTCGACGGCGGTTCCACCGACGGCACCTGGGAGCACCTGCAGCGCGCCCGGTCAAAATACTCGACCCTGATTCCTATCCGAGATGAAAGCTGCAGCCTGCAACATTCCGCCGGACCGATCGCACGCGGCCGCAACGTAGCCATCGCCGCCGCCGCCTCCGATGTCATCGCCTGCGCCGATGCCGGCTGCACCTACCATTCCGACTGGCTCCGAAATCTCACAGCCCCGATTTTCGCCGGCGACTCGGAGTATTCCGTTGGCGGATCGTACATTGATCCCACAAACTCCACCGTCTGGGACGTCGCCTCCGCGCCGTTCTTCGGAGTCAAGTTGAACCCCGACGCAGCGACCAAGTCTTGCACCGCCCGCTCCATGGCCTTTCGCAAGGAACTCTGGCGGCGCGTCGGCGGATTCCCCGAGACCTTCTTCCTCGGAGAAGACACGCTATTCGATGCCAAGGCGCGCCAGCTTGTGACCCCCGCCTTCGCGAAACGCGCCAAGGCGTCTTACCAGCCGCACCACACCTTCGGCTCGGCTCTCCGGCAAATGGCCAACTATTCCGCAGCGTACGGCGTTTTGGGCGGACGCTCGGCCCGCCTATGGCGGAACCTGGCGCGCTGCGTGGCCGAGATTCTTGCCGCTCTTGCTCTCGTTTACTCGCCCATTCCGCTGTTGTCGGTGCTCGCGCTCGAAATCTATTTTGCCTTCAGGTTGGACTGGGCCAATCTACGAAAAGCTCCCCTGCGAACTTTCCTGCGCACGCTGGCCGCGCGCCTGATATTTTCCCTGATCGTCCCCTGGGTGGCCGCGTGGTCTCAGACCGCAGGCAGCATCACCAAGAAAAACCGTCCCAACCGGCAGAATTTCACGTAGCTGGCTGCCATTTGATTCGCCCAGCACTCGCAGTACATGCCCGCCAGATACCTACCTTCGTTACTGCCCCTTCCCTAAACTGAAAACACCCCTGCAAGGCAGGAAAGGCTTCCCCCAAGTCATCGATCTTTGAGGAAGTTCTCAGTTCTCAGAAAGACCCTCTTTCCACGGGTTTTACCGAGAACTGCGAACTGGGAACTGAGAACTGGTTTCAGCCCTTCCACTGATATGCGTTTTGTTGGGGCAGGCCTATATGCGCCAGCACGCGGTTGGCGAATTCCTGTGCCATGGCATCGGTGCTCGCCGGATGGTTATAAAACGTTGGGATCAGCGGAAAGATGGTCGCCCCGGCGTCTGCCGCCAGCGCCATGTTGCGGATGTGGATTTTGTTCAGCGGCGTCTCGCGTACACACAGCACGAGTGGCCGCCGCTCCTTAAGAGTCACATCGGCGGCGCGCTCGATCAGGCGCGAGGCGGTGCCGTTGGCAATGCGGCCCAGTGTTCCGACGCTGCATGGGATCACGACCATCGCGTCCGAAGGATACGACCCGCTGGCCACGTTCGCGCCGATATCACTGTTGGACTGCTGCTGAATTTTTGCCGAAGGCGCGCCGATGATTTGACGTAGGAGCTCAGAACGGCCTTCGACGCCGAGTTCCTCGGCCAGGACGCGCAGGCCGCTGTCAGAAACGATGAAGTTCACCGTCTTGACCCGAGCGTCGCGCTCCACGGTGAGTAGAAAATGCTTCAGAAATAATGATCCACTGGCGCCGGTGGTGGCAATAGTCAGGTTTTCGGGCGCAAGAAGGGGCAAAGTTGGCGCTCCACGAGGCAATCCAGTTCACGGCCTCGAAAAACTGAGGATAGGGACCGGCGATAGGCAAGTCAAGGCGGCAACAATGCCGGCTGATTTGTAATTTGTAATTTTCTGACTTTCATTTCGGTGTCGAGCGCAGCGAAGCCGAATAGCGAACGACGAACAGCGAACCACGAATTTATGGCAAACACCGACATCTTACGATCGCGGCGCAGCGCCGCCCAACTCCACGCCATCGCCAGCGTTGAGCGTGAGATTCGCGCCATTGATCCCGCCGGCGGCCGCAAATATCTTCGTGACTTTCGCGAGGCCTACTGCTCCTACCAGAAAGTTCTCGCCCCGAGCGATGTTCGCAACGAAATCGCCAAAGCCGGAATCGTTTTGGTCGGCGACTACCACGCCCTGCCCAACTCACAGCGCTATCTAGCCTCGCTCCTGCGCGATCCCGAACTCCACCAGCGCCCCGTAGTGCTGGGAGTGGAAACCATTTTTTCCCGCGATCAGCACATTCTCGACGAATGGTTCCGCGGCGAAATTGACGAAGACGAACTGCGCCAGCGCATCCGTTTCGAACTCGACTGGGGATACGAGTGGACTCCATTTTACGAACTGCTCTCTGCCGCCCGCGACCGTGGCGCATCTATCTACGGCCTCGATTGCATGCCCCGTGAAGATCTGCGCAAAATCGGAGCTCGTGACCGCCACGCCGCCGACAAGATTGCCGAACTCCGCCGCCGCAATTCCGACGCACTCATCCTGATCCTTTTCGGCGAGTCTCACCTCGCACCTCAGCATCTGCCGGCCCTGCTGCAGCAGCGGCTTCCCGCGGAACCCGTGCTCACCATTCTGCAAAACGTCGACGCCCTCTACTGGCGCGCCGCCGGAGAAGCCCGCGACCACGTCGAAGCCGTCCAAGTACGCAAAGACGTCCGCGAAAATGTTATCTGCGTCTTCAACGCCACGCCCCTGGAAAAATACGAGAACTACCGCCTCTGCCTCGCCCGCTGGGGACGCAGTGATAACGACCACAGCGCGCCCGACCTCGGCCCTACCCTCTACAACCTCATCGACGGCATGGTGCGTTTTCTCGGCATCAACCAGTACTCCTCGCACAATACTACGCAGCCCAGGCTCCTGGTTGATCTCATGCCCGAAGTCTATTCACGCAGCTCTGACGCGCTTCTGCGCCGTTTGTTATCCCGCAAAGGATTCACCGCCGAATACCGTCAATCTCTGCTCCGCCAGGTCCGCGAGCGTGGCAGCGTCTACCTCACGCCCATCAACGCCGTGTATGTGCGGCAGTTTCGCATGACCTCCTCCGCCGAGGATGCCACCCGCTTCCTTCATCAAGCCTGTCGCGGCTTACTGAATCTTTGCCCCGGCAAGGCCGTAGCCCAGCGCACCGCGCACCGCCCCACGCCAGTAGACAAGGACGATGCGTTTTACATGGCCGTCTACGAACACGCGCTCGCCTTTTTCGGATCGCGCATCTTACACCCCGCGCGTCCCGCTTTCCGCGATCCTGATCTGGCGGAATTGTTCGAAGTGACTCGTGAAGACCTCGAATACCAGACTTCGCTTCCCTTCGCCGACGCCGTCGACGCTCTCGACTTCCTGACCCAACACCGCGCACACGATTCTTGCGCCGCGCCCGCTCCAGCATTCACCGGCCGCAAGTACGAATACGTCGCCGAGCGACTCGGATGTCTCACCGGCACCGATCTCTACGACGCCTACATCGAGGGCCGCCTGACCACCGCTGCTCTGCGCAAGCTCTTCCTCACCCACATAGAACAGCCCGGCATGGCCCGCGAAGCCTACGTTCAATTAAGAACGCGTCTGCGCTCCGGACAGCGCGCATAAGGTTTCGGTTCTCTCCACGTTCTCCGCGTCTCGGCGGTTCAAGTTTTTGATCCGCTGCGGTATCCTCTCCTTTCCAATGCCTGACGACTTCCCACTCCAGTCCCAGACCGGGGCCCCCGGCGGGCCTGATTTTGGCCCGCTGGGGTGGCAGACGCCCGATGCGCTCATGCTCTTCGGTTTCTGGTACCGCGCGCTCCCGGCGAATCAACTCCGTCGCGGAGAGATCGCCAAAGCGATGTTGCTGGAACAGCCCATAGTCATCGGCCGCGATCAGCAAGGCCAACCCTTTGCCCTGCGCGACGCCTGCCCTCATCGCGGCATGCCGCTTTCCTGCGGACAATTCGACGGCGAACAAATCGAATGCTCCTATCACGGCTGGAGATTCGACGCCCACTCCGGCCAGTGCAAGCTGATTCCCTCGCTCGTGCCCGAGCAAAATTTAAAAATTGACCGCATCTACGCCGGCAGCTATCCCTGCCAAGAGCGCGACGATTTCATCTGGGTCTTCATTCCCGATCCTGGCCCCGCCGGCGCCGGATTCTCGAAGCCCGCGCCCGCTCCGGCTCCCGCGCCCGAGATTCCAAAGTTCAGCGAGCATTACAAACTCGCCTATCTCACCGCCGACCTGCCCTGCTCCGTCGACCATGGCATCATCGGCCTGATGGATCCCGCGCACGGTCCCTTCGTCCACCAGGCGTGGTGGTGGCGCACGCAAAAATCGATTCACGAGAAAAGGAAGAACTTCGAACCCATCCCCTACGGCTTTCGCATGAGCGCGCACACGCCCAGCTCCAACAGCGCTCCCTACAAACTTCTGCGCCTCTACGCCGACGCCGATTCGATTACCACGACCATCGATTTCGTCCTGCCCAACCTGCGCTCGGAAGTCATTCGCGCCGGCAAATACTGGTTCTCCAGCCTGACTACCGTCACTCCCATCACGCGCAACCAGTGTCGCATCGACGTAGTGGCTGCCTGGAACCTCTTCCGCTGGATTCCCTTCGGCCCCCAGCTATTGAAATTCGTCTTCGCAAAATTCGTGGAGCAGGATCGCCGCACCATGGAACTTCAATCCGAGGGCCTGAAGCACAACCCGCACCTCATGCTGATCGACGACGCCGACCGTCCCGCAAAGTGGTATTTCGGTTTGAAAAACGCAATGTTAGAAATGAAGAAAACCGGCGGTGAGTTCCGGCACCCGATGAATGGGCCAGTGACGCTGAAGTGGAGAAGCTGAAGAGCAGTACCCAGTAGCCAGTACTCAGTACCCAGCGATTTGCCCGCAGTTCTTTTCTGGGTACTGGGTACTGAGTGCTGGCTACTAGTCCTTCACCAGCCAGTCCATCGCCTCTTCCCGAGTCTTGAACGTCACGATCTCGCGTTGGGAAAAAGTGTGGAAGTTTTCCATGAAGGCGTGCGGGATACTCTCAGCGCCGACCCACGCCGTCTTTTTCACAAACGGCCGGTCGAGCGTCAGTACTTCCTTAATCTTGGTAGCAACCGCGTGGTCCACTGTAGAGCCGGTGTAGTCGGCAAGCGTGATTACCGATTCGTGCGCGTGCTGCGCCACTGTGATCCGCACATACTCAAGCAAAAGCTGCATCTCGTGCGCGTTGGAGTGCGAAAAATCCAGCAGCAGAATCCGCTTGCCCTGGTGCTCGATGAATCGTATGCGATCATCCATGAGATTTCACCAGCCTCCGGCGAGACGTCTGCATCACCCCAACAGCGACTTCACGATGTTGTACACCGAGTCCAGCGCCGAGTCCAGCGCCGCCGCATCCTTCCCGCCCGCTTCAGCCAAATCCGGACGCCCGCCGCCTTTGCCGCCAACTTTCGCGGCCACCGCGCCCACCACTTTCCCCGCCTGAATGCGGCTGGTCAAATCCTTGGTGACACCCGCAATCAGCGAGACGTTCCCGTTCGCAGCCGAACCGACCACCACCACGCCGGAGCCGAGTTTCTCGCGTAGTTGATCGACCAGCGTCCGCAACTGCGCGCGTTCGAGGTTGTCCACACGATGGGCCAGCACTTTGACCCCGCGCACTTCTTTGACTTTGTCGCCCACCGAAGCAACCGCAGACGAAGCCGACTTCATCCGCGCCTGGTCAAGCTCGCGCGTGAGCCGCTTGATTTCCGAATCGCGCTTTTCCAGCTCCGCGCGCAGCGCTTCCGCCGGAGACTCGGCGGGTGCCCCGTCCTTTCGCGTTCTTTGCGAAAGGGTGGGCCCGGCAAAACTTGTCACCACGCCTTCCAGTTCGTGATCTTTGCGGAAGTGGCGCAGCGAGCCTTCGCCAGTCACGGCCTCGATGCGCCGCACGCCCGACGACACGCTGCCCTCTTTCAAAATCTTGATCAGTCCGATCTCGCCCGTAGCGCCGGTGTGCGTGCCGCCGCAAAGTTCCGTAGAAAAATCGCCGATCTTGATCACCCGCACTTTGTCGCCGTATTTCTCGCCAAACAGCGCCATCGCGTGATACTCGTTGACGGCCACGTCAATCGGAACGTTCTCGACGATCTCGACCCGCTCGTTGCGCAGAACTTCTTTGTTGATGATGTCTTCAATATCCTGCAGCTCTTCGTCTTCGACGCCGGTGAAGTGCGAAAAGTCGAAACGCAGATGATTCGGCGCCACCAGCGATCCCGCCTGCTTCACATGTTTGCCCAGCACTTCTCTTAGGCCAGCGTGAAGAAGATGCGTGGCGGTGTGATTGCGCATAGTAGCCTCGCGAATCGCGGCATCGACAACGGCATCGACTTTATCGCCCACGTGGAGGCTGCCCCACCCTTCCGCGTTTTTTGCGGAGGGTGGGGATTTCATGACCACCTGATGCGCCCGCACGCCCTGCACCGGGTAATAGCATCCAGTAACTTCAGCGACGACAGTGTTGTGATCGTCAGAGTAAAGCCAGCCGCGATCGCCAACCTGCCCGCCGGATTCGGCGTAGAAAGGCGTGTGATCGAGAATGATCTCGCCGGATTCGCCCGGCTTGAGTTCCTGCGCGCCCTGATTGCCCTTGATGATGGCCAGCACTTCGCAGTTGTCAGAGCGAGTCTGCCGATACCCTTCGAAATCAGATTTCGGGAGTTGCTGATAGGTAGGATTGGCCGTCTGCTTGGCTGCGCCCTTCCATGAAGCACGAGCACGCTCGCGCTGCTCAGCCATGGCTCTGTCAAAACCAGCTTCGTCCAGAACGAATCCATTATCGCGGCATGCATCCTCGATGAAATCGCGCGGCAGACCAAAGGTGTCGTAAAGACGGAAGGCCTTATCACCTCGGTAGATCGGCCGCAGGCTTGGAGCAATGCTCCCCCAATCTGCAGCCGTTACACGCTCGCCAAACATCTTTCTAACCACTTCTAGAGTGCTGCTTGGATGTTCAGCGAGGAATTTCTCCGCCCGCAGTGGCTGGAAGTCTTGTTCGAGCTTCTCTAGCCCAACTTCGAGGGTACGCGTGAATCGCGTCTCCTCCTCCTTCACGACCCCCGCAACCCGGTCCGCTCCGTCAACGAGTTCTGGGTATGCGTCCTTCATCAGATCGACAACGGAGTAGACCATCTGGTGGAGAAACGGGCCTTCAGCATATCCTTTCCGCCCGTGGAGAATAGCCCGTCTGATTATTTTTCGCAGGACGTAGCCTCTTCCCTCATTTGAGGGAAGAACACCATCGGAAATTAGGAATGTCATCGCGCGTGAGTGATCTGCGATTACCCGTAACGAGGCAGCTGTATGTTCCGGTTGCCTTACGATCTTGGTTAGTAAGACAGTGGTACTCATTAGCTCCGCTGCCCTATCAATCAAGGGGGTGAATAAATCCGTCTCGTAATTCGAGATTACGCCTTGCAACACGGCCGCCAGCCGCTCCAGCCCCATTCCTGTATCGATCGAAGGCTTGGGGAGCTGCATGAATCCATAAACGGCGATCTTGTTTTGAACACTGACTGAGCGGTTGTACTGCATGAAGACCAAGTTCCAGATCTCTACGTAGCGTCCGCAGTCGCAAGTGAAGGCGCAATCGGTGTGTCCCTGATCACTTGCTGCGGAACCCATGTCGTAGTGAATCTCGCTACATGGGCCACAGGGACCGGTGTCGCCCATCTGCCAGAAATTGTCTTTCATCCCCATTGCGAGAATGCGCTCCCTAGGAACGCCTACATCAAGCCACAGGCGCTCTGCCTCGTCGTCGCGCGGAATGTCAGCATGAGGAATACTGGCACCCTCAAAAATCGTGACGTAAAGCTTCGCCTTATCGATCCCAAACCATTCCGGCGAAGTGATCAGTTCCCACGCGTAGGCTATGGCGTCTTTCTTGAAGTAGTCGCCAAACGAAAAATTTCCCAGCATCTCAAAAAACGTGTGATGGCGATTGGTGAAGCCGACGTTTTCCAGATCGTTGTGCTTGCCGCCCGCGCGTACGCATTTCTGTGAGGTCGTGGCCCGCGAGTAGTCGCGCTTTTCGAGGCCCAGGAAAACGTCCTTGAACTGGTTCATTCCTGCGTTGGTAAAGAGCAGCGTCGGGTCGTTGGCTGGGACAAGCGAAGAAGAGTGCACCTCGCGGTGTCCCTTCTGAATGAAGAAATCCAGGAATTTGCGGCGAATTTCGGAGCCTGTAAGCATGGAAGATTAAATTCTAAACGATAACCACTATTCGGCTACGGTTGTTCGTCTAAGGTCGGCGGAAACTAAACGGGGCAGGAAGAAGACGAAGAGGAGGACAGACGCCCGTCGCTACCCGAGCACTAAAACAGGACGGGCGAGACGCCCGTCCCCACACTAAAATAGAAGTAAGCGGAAAGACCGCGAGGACATGCCCGTCTTTGCGCCACTCACAGCACATTACTTCACCGCGTCTGCAGTTTTTTCGGAGCCACGCCCTTGGCGGTCGCCGTGGCGCCCTTTTTTACGCCCTTCCCGGTGTCCTTGCCCGCGGTTGCAGTGGCGTCGCCGGTCTTCACGGCGGCTTTCTTGGTGGCGTGCGCCGTCTTCTTTGCGGCGGTGTCGGTTGCTTTGCCAGTATCGTCGGCGGCTTTCTTCACATCAGTTCCAGCCTGACCATACGAGAACGCAGTCAGAGCCAGTAGCGCCGCTGCGATCATTAAAGAGAACTTCCTTTTCATGCTTCCTCCAGAGGAATTGCAGAGATATTTGTTTGCAAAGTTCTATCAGAGAATGAAAAGAAAAGCCAGGTTTCAGAGTTTCAAAGAAACGGACAAGACCGTGCGATCCGAATCGCGACGAGTCTTTGAAACTCTGAAACCTTGAAACTTTGAAACCTTCTTACGCGTCGGAAGTCTCGTTCTCGAGTTCGGTGAGCGTCTCTTCGTCCACGTCCCATTTCTTCAGAATCGTGAAGATGGTTTTTGATCCGAATCCTGCGCGCATCAGGTTGCGGAAGATGCGGGCTGCCTGTTTCTGATCGTTGTCTTTTGGCTTCTGCAGGCGCTTGCGGCGTAGATAGTCGCGAGCGAGATTTTCTTCCTTAACGTCGTCATAGACGGAAGCAACTGCTTTCTCGATGACGTCGCCGTGCACTCCCTTCGCCTTCAGGTCGTTGACCACGCGCATGCGCCCGAATTTCTCGTTGTCGCGGCGATACGACGAAAAGGCCGCCGCGTATTTAGAGTCGTTCAGATAGCCCTGGTCTTTCAGGCGAACGACAATCAACTCCACCAGCGTTTTGCCGATCTCCGTGTCGGCTTCCACCCGGTTTCGCAGCAGGCGCTTCAGTTCCGCGACCGAGCGCATGCGGCGCGCCAGCGCACCTACCGCGTAGTCGTAAAGCTCCGCTTCGGTGAAGAGTTTTCTGGGACGGCCAAACGCCATACCTACACGATAACGCGAGACGAGGTTTGGGAGTTAGTGCTCACTGGCCTCGTTTGAGGAGAACGAATTCTCGCGGTTCTCCAACCCGCTTATTTTGGCGGTGCGGAACTCGGAAACGGCGGCGCGGGCGGTACGGGCGACACGAGCGGCACGGTTGTCGCTCCTGTACTCGCCGCGATGGGTGCGACCAGCGCCGCTTTTGCCGCGTCCGGAAGCTTGTCGGCATTGGCCAGCAGAAGCGCTATTTGCCACATCTGAGTTTCAGAAAACGATTTGCTGAAGCCGGGCATTCCGGTCAGGCGAATGCCATTGAAGATCTTCCAATAGCTCTCGCCCGGTTCATCGTCGGTGACGCCTTTTCCCTGGAAAAGTTGCGGCGGCCGCGGATACATTCCCGTCGCGATCGCCGTCTTCGGCGACAACGGCAAGCCGTGGCAAACGGCGCAATGCTGCTTGTAAAGCTCGGCGCCGGCCACGTAGTTGGCTTCGGTTGCCTGAATCGGAACCGTCTTCGGCATGTCTTTTGCGATGCGCGCATTCAAAGCCTTGCTCGCGAAAAAATTTTCGAAGGGGATGTCGGAGTCAGTGGTGGCAACGGGAGCATGGCCGCCGGTGAAATACAAATAAGCCCCGAAGGGCACGATGAGGAGGCCGAGCAGCAGTCCAACGATGAATTTCACAGTTTGAACCTGCCTTTCTGAATTTTCATACTTTAACACCGCGGTACGCATCTAAGCTCAAATCGGCATACAATTTCGAATACCCTCGGGGCCGGCGAGATTAGTCCAAGTCATTAGCCCAAGTCCTCCGGAACGGGAACAACCATGCGAATTATTGGCGCGGCGAGCGCGTTTCCCCAGCATTACTATTCCCAGGAGATGTTGCTAGCAGCCCTGCAGGAATACTGGGGCGATCAGATTGAAAACCCGCACGTGCTGCGGCGTTTGCATCGTCACGTGGGCGTCGACGGACGATTCCTCTCGCTTCCCAAGGAAGAATATCTGAAGATGAAAACCTGGGGCGAGGCCAACCATCACTGGATTCGCACGGCCAAGGAGTTGGGCGAGAAAGCGGTGACGGGCGCGCTGGCGGACGCGGGCTTGCATGGCCGCAATCTGGGTGCGTTCTTTTTTGTTTCGGTGACCGGCATCAGTAGTCCATCGATTGACGCGTTGCTGATCAACCGGATGGGATTGTGCAGCAACATCCGCCGTGTTCCGATTTTCGGGCTGGGCTGCGTGGCGGGCGCGGCGGCCATTTCGCGCGCGGCCGATTATGTGCGCGCTTATCCAGATCAGACCGCGGTGGTGTTATCGGTCGAACTCTGCTCGCTCACACTGCAGCGCGGGGATATCTCGATGGCCAACCTGATTTCGTCCGGGCTGTTCGGCGACGGCGCGGCCGCCGTGATCGTGGCCGGCACTGACACTGACACTGACGTTGACGGCGGCCTTTCCGGTCCGCGCATCCTCGCCACCCGCTCCGTGTTTTATCCCGACACCGAAGAGATGATGGGCTGGGACGTATCGGAAAAGGGCTTTCGCATTGTGCTCTCCCGCGAAATTCCGAACTTGGTTCGAAAAAATCTGGCGCACGATCTCGACGATTTTCTTGCCGAGCGAGGATTGACTCGCGCCGACATCGGCAGCTGGGTGCTGCATACCGGCGGCCCGAAGATTCTGGAAGCAACCGCCGAGGCGCTCGGCTTGAAGAACGGTGAACTCGATGTTTCCTGGCAATGCTTGCGCAGAACTGGCAATTTGTCGTCGGCTTCGGTTTTGGTGGTGCTCGAAGAAGTCATGAAAAATCGCCGTCCCGAACCCGGCACGCTCGGCTTGTTGGCAGCGATGGGTCCGGGGTTCTGCTCGGAATTCGTTTTGCTGGAATGGTAGGAGGGTCGTTGACAGAAAACCGAAAGTAAGAAGATCGCCGACAGAAAAATTATGGTGAGTGGCTTTACGAGTCCGTGGGATGTATTCATAGTCGGCGGTGGACCTGCGGGTCTGGCGACGGCCATCGCGGCGCGCCGTCGCGGTTTGAGCGTGGTAGTGGCGGATGGCGCGGTTTTTCCGATCGACAAGCCTTGCGGTGAGGGACTGATGCCGGACGGAGTGGCGGCTCTGCACCAGCTCGGCATCGACATTCCCGAAGGCGAAGCGTATCCATTCCGCGGCGTTCGTTTCGTGAGCAACGGCGCAAAAGCCGAGGCTGAGTTTCCCCGCGGAACCGCCTGCGGAATCCGGCGTACGCACCTGCATCGCGTCCTCTCGGATCATGCGGCGGCGAGCTGCGTTCGCATGCTGTGGCAGGCCGTGGTCACCGGGCTTCATCCCGAAGGCGTGCTGGTGTCTGGAGAATTGGTGCCTGCGCGCTGGGTGGTGGGCGCCGACGGAACCAACTCCCGCGTCCGCGCCTGGGCAAAGCTGGATCAACACGAGTTGGATACAACTCAGAAAAAGAATCCGCGCTTCGGGTTCCGCCGCCACTATCGAGTCGCGCCCTGGTCCGATTTCATGGAACTGCACTGGGGCCGTGACTGCCAGGTTTACGTCACTCCCGTCAGCCGCGAGGAAGTTTGCGTGGCGCTGATCTCGTCCAACCCGAAGTTGCGGCTGCAGCTCGAAGACACGCTCGCGCAATTTCCCGAGCTTTGCGCACGCCTCGAAAATGCAGAACACTCTTCCAGCGAACGGGGCGCGGTCACCGTCACCCGAAGATTGCGGCGCGTGTATCGTGGCCGCACGGCGTTGGTGGGCGACGCCTCGGGCGGAGTGGACGCCATCACCGGAGAAGGTCTTTGCCTCGCCTTTCGGCAAGCCGCGTTGCTGGGCGATTGCCTCGCCAGCGGAGACCTTGCTCATTATCAAGAATGTCATCGCACGCTGATCCGCCGGCCCGCCCTGATGGCCCGCATGATGCTGTTCATGGCCAAACACAGCCATCTGCGGCGGCGCACTATGCAGGTATTCCAGTCGAACCCACGCTCGTTTGCTGGAATGTTGGCCCTGCACGTGGGCCAAGGCTCCGCGCGGGATCATATCTCGAACGGAATTGCCTTGGGATGGGAACTGCTGAAGGCCTGACGCATTGCGGCCCCACCGGAATCTGCGTCTCTGCATCTACCAATCGATACGGTTACGTTCTTCCGATTACCCTAAATTGCCAATCGTTCCGAGCGCCGACTGACTTCAATCAGTGACCGAACATCTGCATTGTTTTTCACCTCCCCCGTCTCCCTCAAATCTGTAAGTGCTTGCAGCAGTGTGCACAAACTTGGCCACCCCTTGGCATCACGGTTGCAGTTCTCATGTTTGGTCCTCCCCGTTAGAAGCTTTGCCGAGAACCAAAGAATTGTTCTTGGGGGATCCATCGTGTTACGAAGCCGCTTTCTCTTGTCGCTGGTTGTGGCCCTGTCCCTCTCCACGTTGGCCTCGGCTAATTCCATCCCGGTCAATATGACGTCCCTTCACTCTGGCCCTAGCGTCTACGATCGGGCCTACACGTCTTCCGGCCATTTCTCGGTTGCCGGTGAGAAGGCTACGCCCGTGATGTTCGGCTTACACTACAATCACATTTACAGATCCGACAACTACCGTGGTGCGGGTGGGGCACAGTGGATGTCCACACCGGAACCAGCTAGCCTGTTGCTGCTCTCGACGGGACTGATCGGCATCGCAGGAATGCTGCGGCGCAAACTGCTGCGCGGCTAACTCGGGTTTGTTTGTTCAGGTTTTCGCAAGACAAGTTTTCCTCGTTATCCTTTGACCGCCGCCATCAGCGCAAATCTGATGGCGGTTTTTTCGTCGCTGTCATCGATCCTGACTGCAAGACCCTGTAACTTCCTTCCGCTCGCCGCATCTCATGCCTGCCCCTGATGCAAACCTCGTGTCACCCCAGACACGTCCGCGTTTCTGAAGACACGCAATCCATCCCGGACGCAACATTAACTTCAATTGTTTCAATCGGCTAGCTCTGGCTCCCCGCTTGCTTTTCTTCCTGCGAGGACACGGGGGCTAATCATGGAAATCATGCTGCAAGGTCTGGTCATCATCGGCGGTCTGACGTTCTCGCTGGCCGCCTCTCTGCTGATCGAAGAACTCATCTTCGGACAGATCGTCCGCGTGGCGTTTGCCGGCCGCCAGGATATTTCCAAACCAGGGCAAAAGAATTGAAAGGAGTGCTCCCATGCTGTTACTGAAGTATTTGCTGTTGAGTGCGGGAATCGCGATGTTCGTGATCGCCGCTGGAATTCTGACCTACGACGCTTATCTGCTGATCGCCTGGCAGCGCAGACGTTTGAATTTCGATCCTGAGGCAGGGGCACCCGGAGTTGTTCCAAATGTCCGCTGGCGCATCCCGGTTGCGCTGGTGATGCTGGCCTGGGCCCCGCTCTTGATCTCGGCCGGCATCGTAATCGTCCCCAGCGGAATGGCCGGTGTGCGCGTCAGCCAGACCAAAGGCACGCTGGCCGGAACTCTGTATCCGGGAGTGCACTTCGTGGTGCCGCTGGTCGAGCGGGTCGAACTCTTTAACACGCGCGACCAGCTGTTCACCACCGGCATTAGCGAAGATGCGCTGGCCAAAGGCGCGACGAAAGGCGAAGCGCTGAACGTACAGGCCCTGCATGTCCAAGCTAAAGAGGGACTCACCCTGGGCCTCGCCATCACCGTGCGTTACCAGATTGATCCCAAGCGTCTCGACTACATTGAAGCCAATCTGCCGCAGCCTCTCGAAAAAGAAATCGTGCCGCCCGTGGTGGCTACCGCGTGGCGAGAACTGGTGCCGGGCTATACGGTGCGCGAAGTTTTCTCCACCAAGCGCGAAGAGGTTCGCCAGCGCTCCGCCGAGATAATTCGCAAACGTCTGGCCGCCGATGGCATCGTGGTGAAAGAAGTCATGCTGCGTGACATCGAACTTCCGCAGGAGTATGCCAAGGGACTGGAGTCGCTCTTGCTGAAGGAACAAGAAAACGACCGCATGGGCGTCGAGACCGAGATCCATCAGAAGCAAGTGAAAATCGCCGAAGCCGACGCCGATGCAACCAAGGTGCAAGAAGTGAAACAGGCTGAGGGACAGGCTGCCGTCCGCGTGCTGCAAGCCAAGGGCGAGTCCGATGCCATGCAGTACACGCTGCCGCTAAAAGAGAAACAGATTGAGCAATCGAAGCTCGAAGCCGAAGCGCGCAAGGAAGCCACGGTGAAGAACGCCGAGGCTGCCGGCGAGGCTAAGCTCATCGACAGCAAAGCCGAGGGGGAACGCCGTAAACTGCTGGCCCAAGCCGAGGCCGAACGCATCCGGTTGACCGCCTCCGCCGACGCCGAGCGCATGACGAGCGAGGCCGCAATCCTGAAGCAGAATCCGCTGCTGATCAATAAAATCGTCGCCGAGCGTCTCTCTGACAAATTGCAGATCATGATGGTCCCGGCCGATGGCAAGTTTTTCTTCACCAACGACGTGCTGCGCGGCATGGGCGCACCGAACCATGTAAGCCAGGCAGAAGACGTAGAACCGTCCGATGGAAAACCGCAACAATAGTCGCGGGGCAACAGCTCTCAGTTCACGGTTCTCAGCTCTCAGTGAATCGCGCGGCCGTAAGATTTTTCCGAGAACTGAGAACTGGGAACTGAGAACTTTTTCTTATGAACGAGCCACGATCAACCACGCGCTATAATCAGCGCATTCCACACATGCGAGCGCGAACCTCCAGCGGTCTGCGGCTAGGTTGGCTGACTTCGTTCTTACTCGCAACAATTTTTCTTCCCTCATCGTTATCCGCTTCAGATCTGGGAGACACCGCCCGCCAACTGGCGCACAAAATCGCCGCCGCTGCCGGGCCCGGCGCTTTCGCACTCGAGGTCACTAACCGTTCGTCGCTCGACGACAAATCGGTGCGCGAAGTTCGCAGCGCGCTCGAAGCCGAGTTGCACGTCGAATGCGTGCACACCGTCAAAGCCGAGCAAGCGATAGGCACAGTTGATGTCGTGCTCTCCGAGAGCCTGCGCGAATACGTTTGGACGGCCGAGATAGTGATCGGGTCCGACGAGAAAAAGGTCACCCTGGTTTCGTTACCGCGCTCAACCACGGGAACACCATTCACCACCGCCATGCCGATCGTTCTGAAAACCACTCTTCTGTTCGCGCAAGAACAACCGATGCTCGACGCCGCCCTCGTCGAAATGCCCGGAGGATCTCGCCTGCTCGTGCTCGATGACGGCATGGTCGCGATCTATCGTCAACAGGGGACAAAAACCGCCGGGCGCTGGGAACTCGAGGCTTCGTTGCCCATCGCTCACTCGCGCACCTTTCCCCGCGACTTGCGCGGACGCCTGCTGCTGCGCCGCGATCACCTGTTCGACGTTAACCTGCCCGGAACGTTCTGCCGAACGAACTCCATCGCGGCTGCGCCGCTTACACTCACCTGCAACGATAGCGACGATCCGTGGCCCTTAGCGCCAGAGGACGGTGCCGTGCGCGCCTTCTTTGCACCCTCACGCAATTTCTTCACCGCAGCACTCTCTCCTGGCATCGGAAAAGTCTCCAACGTTCCGTCGTTCTATTCGGCGGCCGCGCTTCCGCGATCGAGTTACACGCTATGGGTGTTCGTTGCGGTGGATGGATCGCTGCATCTTGTGGATGGCATGACAGACCAGCTAATCCGCGGCGTGAAGTGGGGCAGTGACCTGGCCGCAGTTCACTCCAGTTGCGGCACGGGCACACAGTTGCTCGTCTCAGAAAGCCAAAACCTGGGACACGGAGATGCGGAGCGCGACGGCCTGCGCGCGTTCGAGATTCCCGACCGCGATCCAGTGGCGGCCAGTGCAGCGGTAGAGTTCGACGGGCGAATCGTCGCGCTGTGGCCGGAAACGAGCGGCAATGGCGCAGCGGCAATCGTAAAACGAAAAGACACAGGATGGTATGAGGCGTATCGCGTATCGATTTCTTGCGGCAATTAGCTCCGCTCGCGTGGGGATGAACACCCGTGTGGGGACGGGCGCCCTCGCCCGTCCAAGTCGAGCAAAGCCCGGCAGCTGCCGGCGAGCACGACAACTTTGCATCCGCCACGGCCTGCCGTGTACTGCTCTGATCATGTCACTGTTCGCGTCACCGACCGCAACAGCGGCCACGCGTCCGCACTATGGCGGAACCTTGCGCGTCATGCTGCAATCGGCTCCGGACGCGCTCGATCTTCCCGCGAACGCCGCGCCCACCGGCTACTGGGACATTGCGCGTACGCTCTCGCTGATCGGCGACACGCTAGTAAAACTGGATGCGCAAGCCCGCCCGCAGCCCGCGCTGGCCGTGGCCTGGCAGAGTGACCCGGGCGCCCGGCGCTGGCAATTCACGTTGCGGCGCGGAGTGAAGTTCCACGATGGCAGCGCGGCGTCGCCCGCAGCCATCGCGCAGATTCTGGGCGCACTCCATTCCAATTGGAATGTGCACGCATCGGCGGATTCAGTGTCGGTCGAGAGCGAGACGCCTATGCCTTCGCTGCTCGCCGAACTCGCGCTGCCGCGCAATCTCCTGCTCAAGCGAAATAACAATAACAATCGTATTCCCATCGGCACGGGCCCATTCCTCGTCGCCGAATGGCAGCCGGGAAAACTGCTCAAGCTCGCCGCAAATGAAGAGAGCTGGGCGGGGCGTCCTTTCGTGGACGCGGTCGAGATCGAATTCGGCAAATCGCTGCTCGACCAGGCCATTGCACTCGAACTGGACAAGACGGACGTGATCGAAGCAGCGCCGCAGGCGGCCAACACACCGCAGCGGCACGGCGCAGCGTCGTCGTCGTTGTCGTTGCCCGTCGAGTTGCTGGCGCTGGTTTTCTCCGCGAATTCAAAGGCGCAGGACCCTCGCCTGCGAGAAGCGCTGGCGCTCGCCATTGATCGCAAGCCCATCCAGTCCGTGCTGTTGAAAGGCGCGGGAGAACCCGCCGCTAGCATTCTTCCTAACTGGATGACTGGCTACACCGCCGTCTTTTCAGCGCAGGCTAACCCGCAACGCGCCCGCACTGTGCTCGCCGACTCCCGGCAACCCGCGCTCAATCTGAGTTATGATCCGCGAGACCCGCAAGCCCGACTGATCGCCGAGCGCATTGCACTCAACGCGCGCGAAGTCGGCATCATCGTGCAAGTATCGTTGTCAGGAGCAGAGGATATTCGCCTGATGCGCGCGGTGCTGCCCAGTCCCGATCCAGCCACATCGCTCGATGAAGCCGCGCGGCAACTGGGATTGCCGCAGCCCGGATTCCCCGTATTCCTGACGATGCCCCGAGGCAACTCTCCGGACGATCTGTATCAAGCCGAGCGCAGTTTGCTTGATGGATACGCGGTGATCCCGCTTTTCCATTTGCCCGTGGCAAGTGCGGCGAGCGCACGCGTGCGCGGCTGGGAACCGGGTCGACTGGGGGAATGGAGCGAGGCGGGATCTTCGCTCGCTGATGTGTGGCTGGCCGATTCGCGGGATGACTCGCGGCCTAATTTACCTCCCCAGGCGGCCTCGCGATGAGCTTCCGCAAGAAACTTCTGCTGTTATTTGCGGCGACGATCTTGCTCTGCGTCGCGGTAATTTCGGCGTCGGTGTATAGCACCATCCGGCGCTCATTCGAGCAGGCGAACCAGGACCGCGCCAATGCGGTCGCCGCTCAGTTTCGATCTGAGTTCCAGCGGCGAGGGTCTGAGGTTGTGCGCAAAGTCGAGTCGGTGGCCGGCAGCGAAACCGTGCAGCGCATCGCGCTTGACATGAACCGCGGCGCCACGGACTTTGGCGAGTACGTAAACGAAGCACACGCATTGGCGGGTCAGCAACAACTCGACTTTCTCGAACTCGTCGACAATCGCGGCACCATTCTCTCGTCCGCGCAGTGGCAGGCGAAATTCGGATATCCCGAAGCCGCGATTCCCCAAGCCCCAACTCCTGAAGCCACGACTCCCGGAGCAACGACGTCCGCAGCCGCTGGCCCCGCAGGAGCGTTTCTGAAACGCGAAGAGCTGCCGGATGGCGCAACTCTCGGCCTGTTTGCCGTACGCGTGGCCCGCGTCGGAGAACAACCTTTGTATGTGATTGGCGGTGAACGTCTCGACCAGGGCTTTCTCTCGACGCTCGACATCCCAGCCGGAACGCGCGTCCTGCTTTATCAAAACCTGGACGCAAAATGGAATTCCAAATCGCTGCTCGATTTGAACGGCCCGGCCGCGGGCGCTGACAAGATCGCTCCTCTGGTCGCAAAGGTGCGCGACACGTTGCAGGAATCTCAGAGCGTCATCCATTGGACTTCCGATTCCGCTGACGCAGAAGTTTTTCACGCCATCCCACTGACCGGTCCCGTCTTCAACGCGGTGAATCAGAGTACGCCGAATCAGAGTTCGACGACTCAGCGCGACCCGAATCAGCAACTGATGGGCATTCTGCTCGTTGGCAGTTCGCGGCGTCCGCTGATCGAATTGCAAAGGCAGGTCATTTCCACCGCGATGCTGGTCGGCGGCATAGGACTTTTGGTGGCAGTGCTGGCCAGCCTCTGGTTCGCAGCTCGCGTCACCCGCCCGGTCGTGTCGCTGGCGGAGGCTGCACGCCGGGTCGCCGCGGGCGATCTCGGCGCCAAGGTGGAAGTCGAATCGAGTGATGAACTCGGCGAACTGGCTGCGTCGTTCAACCGCATGACGGAAGATCTCGCGCAGCAAAGAGACCGCACTCTGCAAGCCGAGCGCGTGGCCGCATGGCGCGAACTGGCGCGACGATTGGCCCACGAATTGAAGAACCCGCTTTTCCCCTTGCAGGTCACGGTTGAGAATCTGATGCGCGCGAAACAGAAAGCGCCCGAGATGTTTGAAGAAGTTTTTCACGAAGGGACCGCAACCCTGCTGGCGGAAATCAACAACCTGAAAACGATCATCGCCCGCTTCAGCGAATTCTCCAGGATGCCGCAGCCCCAGCGGCAGCCGACGCAGGTGAACGATGTGGTGCGCTCGGTGCTGCGCGTCTTCCATGCGCAATTACGAGTTAACGATAAAGAGAAAAATCAGATTGCCGTGCACACCGAATTGGCCGACGCGTTGCCCGAAATTTCAGCCGATCCCGATCTGTTGCATCGTGCATTGCAAAACCTGGTGCTCAACGCGATCGACGCCATGCCGCAAGGCGGAGACCTGACCATTCGCACCGCGACTCTGGGCGATCGGATTGCACTGTCGGTCTCCGATACCGGCTCTGGCTTGACCCAGGAAGAATGTGGGCGCTTGTTCACTCCTTATTACACGACCAAGCAGCATGGCACGGGGCTTGGGCTGGCGATTGTGCAGTCGGTGGTAAGCGATCACGGCGGCAAAATTTCCGTCGAGAGCACGAAAGAAAAAGGAACCACGTTTCGCATCGAATTACCTTGCGATTTCTCGGCGCCCCCGGCGTCTCTGCGGTAGATTTGGGTTTGCATTTCAGTTGAGGTCAATAACCGTGCCGCAAAAAGCGCACTTGCTGATCGTGGATGACGAGGCCAACACTCTGGCTTCGCTGTCGCGGGCGTTTCGTCTGGAAGGGCACGAAGCCACCGTCTGCGACAACGCAAACAAGGCTCTGGAACTGGCCAAATCACAATCCTTCGACTTGATACTCTCCGACGTGGTGATGCCCGGCAAAGACGGCCTGACGCTTCTCGAAGAACTCAAAGCGCAAGGCGTGCTCACACCTGTCGTCATGATGTCCGGCCAGGCGCACATCGAAATGGCAGTGCGTGCAACGCGCCTCGGTGCGCTCGACTTCCTGGAAAAACCAATCTCCACCGACAAGCTGCTGCTCACCGTGGAAAACGCACTGAAGCTCGGCCGCCTCGAGCGCGAAAATCGCGATCTGGCAAACCGTCTCGGCAAACACGAAATCGTCTGGAAAGGCGAGACCATGCGCCGCGTGATGGCGCAAGTGGAACGCGTTGCCGCCAGCGAAACGCGCGTCTGCATTCTCGGCGAAACCGGCACGGGAAAAGAACTGGTGGCGCGCACGCTGCATGAGCGCAGTCCGCGGGCCGCGGGGCCGTTCGTCACGCTAAATTGCGCCGCGGTTCCGGCAGAGCTGATCGAATCTGAATTGTTCGGCCACGAAAAAGGCTCGTTCACCGGAGCCGCCGGCCGCCATCTCGGCAAGTTCGAGCAAGCTCAGCACGGCACCATCTTTCTCGACGAAATCGGCGATATGCCGCTCACCATGCAAGCCAAGCTGCTGCGTGTGCTCGAAGAAGGCGAGGTGGAGCGCATCGGCGGCGAGCGCCCCATCACCGTGGATGTGCGCGTGGTCGTCGCCACCCACCGCGACCTCGAAGTGCAAGTCCGCGACGGCAAATTCCGGCAGGATTTATTTCACCGCGTGTTCGTCTTCCCCCTGCGCCTGCCCCCGTTGCGCGAACGCCGCGAAGACATCCCGGCGCTGATTGAGCACTTCGCACTGCAGGTGAGCACCATAAACGGGTGGAAGCCCATGCGCTTCACTGAAAGCGCGATGGCCGCGCTGCAAGAGCATCCGTGGCCGGGCAACGTCCGCGAACTCAGAAACGCAGTCGAGCGGCTGATCCTGCTGGCAACATCCGACGAAGTCACCGCCGAAACCGTGGCGCTGGCGCTGCCCGCTTCCGTCGGCGTGCCCGATTCTGCCTCGGCCGGCACCGGCCCGCTAGCCGACCGCGTGCGCGCCTTCGAGAAGCAAACCATCCTGGCGGAGTTGAAGCGCAATCACCACCAGATCTCCAACACGGCGCGTGCGCTGGGACTGGAACGATCGCATCTTTATAAGAAGGCAGAGCAGGTAGGGATTGATCTGAAAGCCACGCGCAACGAGGGCGACCGCTGACGTGCGGCGTGACAGCGGGCCTCGCATGACTGCTGACTAAGAAGGGTTTGCAATTTCCATCCCCCTCAGACGACAATCGGATCGTGCCCAGCACTAGCTTCTACCAGGAACCGCCGGCTGTCAGCCCCTTCCGCCCGGGCGTGCTCGTGATTGCGACGTTGACGAACCCGCGAGAAAAGTTCTGGGGCGCGATTCTCTATCTGTCCAGCGAGGGCATCAGCCTGCGCGGCGTCGATCTCGCGTCCTTCGACGATCTGGCCTCGCAGATCAAGAGCGGCGAGCCCTTCACCTCCGGCGTCGTCTTCTTTCCCATGCACCGCGTCGAGCGAATGGAACTGGATCTCCCGGAGGGAAACCTCCTCTCGCTCGCCCAGCGCTTCGCCGAGAAGACCGGACAGGACCCCGCCCCGCTTCTAGTGAGCGAGTTTCTCGGTAGCGCTGGAGGAGAAAAAGAGCGGTGAACTTCCGGCAGATCCTGACCGCGCCCAATCAGCTCACGCTGCTGCGGATGATCTTCCTGCCCTTCATCGTCATCAATCTGGTCAAGCACGACTTCAAATGGGCGCTAGCGCTGTTCATTCTTGCCGGCATGAGCGACGGCCTCGATGGCCTCCTGGCCCGCACCCTGCATCAGCAAACGCTGCTCGGCCAGTATCTCGACCCGATCGCCGACAAGCTGCTGATGAGCACCATGTTTCTTGTGCTCTCGATCGAACGGATGATTCCCTGGAAATATACGGTCGTGGTTTTCAGCCGCGACGTCTCCATCCTGCTAATCAGCGGCGTGCTCTTCATGATTGCCGGCCTGCGCGATTTTCGCCCCAGCATCTTCGGCAAAGCCAATACCTTCGCGCAAGTGGCCGCGATTTTCTTTGTGTTGCTGCTGCTCATCGAGCCCGTTCGCTGGGTCTGGATCGCGCAGATCACCTTCCTGCGCGCCACCTTTATCTTCACCATCGTCTCCGCCGTACACTATGCACTTCTGGTGCAGCACCGGCTGCATGCGCACGCGCCACCCGTCCCGCTCCAGCCTTAGCCATCAAGGCAGGGTGCCCCGCTCCTTGCGCTTTTTGCAAGGGGCGGGTGATGGCGCCGCTCATGCTGCTGGATTCCTCCCTCCATTTGACCGCTTTTCCAGCCGCACCCTAGAATGAAAGATTCGCCCGGCACTCACGAACTCGTCATCATCTATGGCACTCCGCCTCTATAACACTCTTTCCGGAAAGATCGAAGACTTTCATCCGCTGGACGGCAACCGCGTCCGCATGTACGCCTGCGGGCCGACCGTCTATGACTACGGCCACATCGGCAATTTCCGCACATTTATCGCCGTCGATCTTCTCTATCGCTTTCTGCGCCAGAGCGGATACGACGTCCGTTACGTCATGAACATCACCGACGTGGACGACAAGATCATTCGCAACTCCGCGCGCGACGGCGTGACCGTGCAGCAATACACCGCGAAGTTTACCCAGGCCTTCCTGGAAGATTCGGCTACGTTGAACATTGAGCGGCCAATTCTGGTGCGCGCGACCGAACACATCAACGAGATGGCCGACTTCATTGCCGAACTGGTAAAGAAGGGCTTCGCTTACCGCACCGACGACGGTTCCTACTATTTCCGCATCGCGAAATTCCCCGGCTACGGCAAGCTTTCGAAAAAAGATTTTGCCGGCATGACCGACGGCGCGCGCGTCGACGTGGACGAATACGACAAAGACAACGCCCGCGACTTCGCCCTGTGGAAGGCGCCGAAGCCGGGCGAAGCCTCGTGGCCCACAGCGATCGGGCCGGGGCGTCCGGGCTGGCACATCGAGTGCTCGGTGATGTCGATGGAGGAACTCGGGCCGAGTTTTGATTTGCACGCCGGCGGCGAAGACCTGATTTTTCCGCATCACGAAAATGAAATCGCTCAGTCGGAGGCGCTCACCGGAAAACAGTTTGCGCGCTTTTGGTTTCATGCGCGTTTTCTGTTGGTCGAGGGCCAGAAGATGTCAAAGAGTCTCGGGAATTTTTTCACCATCCGGGATCTGGTGCTGCGCGGGCACAAGCCGTCATCGATCCGCTGGCTGTTGACGCAGGTGCCCTATCGCAATCAGCTGAATTTCACTTTCGATGGCTTGAAGTCCGCGGCAAGTTCGGTGGAGAAACTGCGCAACTTCCGCTTCCGCCTGACGAGCACGCAGTTCCCCGCCGGCGCGACTCCGGCGATGGCGCAACTGGCGGACGAAACCATCGCCCAAATGAAGAGCGCACTCGACGACGATCTGAACACCGCCGAGGCGCAAGCCGCCATGTTCGACATGTTGCGCAAAGCCAACACCGCGCTCGATGCCGCGGAAGTTCATCAAGACGACGTGAAGCCGCTGCTCGCAGCGCTCGATAAGTTCGACGAAATATTCGGCGTGCTGAAAGATGACGATCAGCCGAAGATGAAAACCATCCTCGACTGGGCCCGCGCCGAAGGTCGCGAAAAAGAAATCAGTTCCGAATTGATGGAAATCGCCGGCTCCGCGCAACTCGCCGACGAACAGGTCAATCAAAAGCTGGCCGAAATGGAAGCGGCGCGAAAAGCGCGAAACTTCAAGGCTTCTGACGCACTGCGCGCCCAGCTGACCGCTGAGGGCATCATCGTGGAGAATACGAAAGACGGTGTGCGGTGGCGAAGAAAGTGAAGGAGATTTGATAATTGTGTAATTTGGTAATTTTGTAATTTTCAAGAACCGAAGCGTGAGCTGATTCGGAGTTGGCGGTCTTCAAATTACAAAATTACAAGATTGCCAAATTACAAAATGCTTTCTCTTGACGAATATCTTCTCGAAGCCGAACACGCCCACGGCCATCTCTGCGCGGGTCAGGTGCTCGGCGTACGCCTGGCCATGTTGGGCCTCGAAAAGCTGGGCATCGAAGACCCGCGCGGTAATAGAGAAGATCGCAAGCGTCTGGTCACCTTCGTCGAAATCGACCGCTGCGCCACCGACGCCATATCGCTCGTCACCGGGTGCCGTCTCGGAAAGCGCGCCCTGAAATTTCGCGACTGGGGAAAGATGGCCGCGACCTTCGTCGACCTGAGCACTGACAAAGCCATCCGCATCGCCGCGAAAGAATCGTCAAAAGCGCTGGCGCGTACCATGCATCCCGAAATCGAAAGCAAGAACCAGCAGCAAATGCTGGCCTATCGCGAAATGTCGGAAGACGACTTATTCACGAAGCAGTGGGTAAAGGTCGATCTCTCCGCGGAAGAGTTCCCCGGATACAAGGGCGAGCGCATCGTCTGTGCCCAGTGCGGCGAAGGCATCAATTTCCGCCGCGAAGTTCTGCGCGACGGAAGCGTCTTATGCCGCGCCTGTTCCGGCGAAAAGTACTACGAGGCGCTGTAGGCAAATCCTATTGACATCCCTTGTTAGAATAAAAGTAAGTGCTCAGCGCACCGCAGTCGCTCGGTCTTTGACAACTTACTTAGGCCGGTCCCACACTGTTCCGCAGCCGCGAAGCGGCGTAAGATCGCAGCCCGCGGCGCAAGCCGTGGGAGGAAATCCATCCCAACGTTCGAGCCCCGTAGGGGCGTAAGAGGAGCAGCGATTTTGGAGATCCTTAGGGTTTGCCGGGAAAACGCAATCCTAACTTTTTTATTGTCAAGACTTTGCCTGTAACTCCCCTGTGCTCAATACCTTGGCAGGAAGTTCTCCCTAAAGTCTTGATTCCAATAGACCGAGGGGGGAGCGGGGTACCCCCTGCACCGAAAGCTAAGACCGCAAAGCGAACGACTAACGACGAACGACCAACGACGATCTCTCCTTCTCATACGCGTACGCGACGCGCAGAAGTGTCGCCTCGTCAAAGTGCCGTCCAAACAACTGCAGACCGATCGGCAGCTTCTCGTGATTCTCGCCGCACGGAACCGAGATTCCCGGAATGCCCGCCAGGTTCGCAGTTACGGTGTAGATATCGGCGAGATACATAGCCAGCGGATCATTCACCTTCTCGCCCAACCGGAACGCTGGCGTCGGGCAAGTCGGCGCGGCGATCACATCCACTTTTTTGAAGGCCTCGTCGAAGTCGCGCGTCAAGAGCGTTCGGACTTTCTGCGCCTTCAAGTAGTAGGCGTCATAATATCCAGCGCTCAGCGCATAGGTGCCAAGCATGATGCGGCGCTTGACTTCCATGCCGAATCCGCCGTCGCGACTCAGCCGGTACATTTCAGAAAGCGTGCTCGCCTTGGCACGAAAGCCGTAGCGCACGCCGTCATAGCGTGCCAGATTCGACGACGCCTCCGCCGTAGCCACAATGTAATACGCGGGAATCGCATACTCAGTGTGCGGCAGATTCACCGGCACAACCTCGCATCCCGACTCAGCCAGCTTCTGAATCGCAGCCTCGACTGCCGCGCGCACCTCGGGATCGAGCCCCGCGCCGAAGTATTCTTCGGCCACGCCGACTCTCAAACCCCTGACTGGCTTCTCGAGTTCCGCCACATAGTCGGGCACGGGCACCTCGGCGGAAGTCGAATCCATGGGATCGCGCCCCGCAATCGTGCCGAGCATCAGCGCGACGTCCTTCACCGTTCTCGCAAACGGGCCGATGTGATCGAGCGACGACGCAAACGCAATCAGCCCGTACCGCGACACTCGTCCATATGTCGGCTTCAAACCAACCACGCCACAAAACGACGCCGGCTGGCGAATCGATCCGCCCGTATCGGAGCCGAGCGTCGCCACCGCCATCTCCGCCGCAACTGCTGCTGCTGATCCACCCGACGATCCGCCCGGCACGCGGCTCTTGTCGCGCGGATTGTGCACGGGGTGATACGCCGAGTTCTCCGTGGACGATCCCATCGCAAACTCATCGCAGTTGAGTTTTCCCAGAATCACCGCGCCCGCGGCTTCCAGGCGAGCCACTGCCGTGCAGTCGTACGGCGGAATAAAATTCTCCAGAATTTTCGAACCGGCGGTGGTGCGCACTCCACGCGTCACCATGACGTCCTTGATCGCAACCGGAACTCCCGCCAGCGGCGGCAATGGCTTGCCCTCCGCGGCCAGCGCGTCAATCCGCGCGGCCTGCGCCAGGGCGCGTTCCTCGCAAAGAGTCAGAAACGCGCCAATCTCGGAATCTTCCTGCCGGATGCGCGTGTAGAAGCCTTGCGCCAGATCGCTGGCAGTTGTCTGCCGCCCGGCAATCGCGCTCCGAACATCGTCAATCGTCAATCCCACCATCTATCTCTCAATCACCTTCGGCACCTCGAAAAATGTCCCGTCCGTGTCCGGAGCATTTTTCACGGCGTCGTCGTGCGGCAGCGATTCCCGCAAGCCACCCTTCACGTCCTCGCGTATGGCGTACGCGAAACGGTCGCTTCCCTGCCGCGACTCGTCCACACCATAGCGGTCCGACACCTGAGCCATGGGCGCAACTTTGTCGGTCTCCAGTTCACTGAGCCGCTCGATATATTCAAGGATGGAGTTCAAATCGCGCAGCATGCGAGCGCGCTCTTCCTCGGTTAACTCGAGGTTGGCCAGATCGGCCACATAGGCGACGTCTTTGTCAGTAACTTTCATATCTGCGGCGCAGCCTTCACCACAAATTCAATTCGCCTCACCGACGTCGCGGAATACTTGTTGATCAAGGCCACATAACGCGGTGCCAGGCTGGCCAGTTCCCGCTGCCATGCCACGTCGGCAACTTCTACTCGCAGAATCCCGTCGGAAAAACTCAGCGCCCGAGTCCGATCGGCCACCGCACTGCCGCACGCGACCGGCCAGGCCAGCAATGCGCTCTCACTCGCCGGCGCGCGCTGAAGAGCTTTGGCGATAATGGTTTCGAGACCCGAGGAAGCGCGGTTCAAGGCATGACTCCAGAGTTCGGAATGCGTTCGGAACGCGATCAAAACGGCGATCGGGAACGGCGATCAGAACGAGACGATTGTAGCATCCGAAATTTTCCTCTCTTTACCAGTTACGAGGCCGCGGCCGCCGGAGCCTTAGCACGCTTCTTGGCCAGCTTCCGCAGATGCGACGCCGAATACAGACTTCCCCGGCAACGCTCCGCCCTGCATAGACACGGAGCGTCATCCTCGCCATCATAGAGGTTGTAGTCGTAGGTCAATTCTTCTCCGGCCGCAATATCGCGCAGCGCGATGATCCACATCTTGCCCCGGATCTGATCGGTCTCGCAATTCGGTTTGCAGGAATGATTGACGAAGGCGGCCACACCGAAGCCATCAATAATGCGCTTTCCGCCGTCCAGACCGAATAAGTAAGTGTTCGGAAAGTCGTCGTAAAGATCGTCGGCCTGTTCGCAGGTGAGGTGCTCGCCCACATATTCCACGATCAACGTCCCTTTCCGAATCGGCCGCGTGGTGTAGCAACCATAGGAGTGAATGCGAGACTGGCGAATGATGAGCGTCATAGGGCGCGCTTAGATTTTATCTGGAATCGCTTATTCTTGGCGCTGCTGGACAAGCTGCGAGCTACGAGCTACGGGCATCCGGTTGGTTCGAAGCTCGCGGCTCGAAGCTCGCAGCCCATCCGCCTGCTATCATGCTCAGGGCAAGGATCAAAACACCGACCTGTGGGGGGATCAGCGACTATGGCACTTCAACATCCACCGCGCTTTCTGAAGATTGTCGACGACGCCAAGCAGCGCGTCCGCGAAACCAACGTTGACGAGGTGAAAGTCCGGCTCGATCGCGGCGACAAATTCGTTCTCGTCGACGTTCGCGAAGACCGCGAATTCGACGCCGACCACCTCCCCGGAGCCGTCCACCTGGGCAAGGGCATCATCGAGCGCGACATTGAGGGCAAGTACCCCGACCTGCAAACTGAACTCGTACTCTACTGTGGCGGCGGCTTCCGTTCCGCGCTGGCCGCCGATAACCTGCAAAAAATGGGATACACGAATGTCATTTCCATGGACGGCGGAATCCGCGATTGGCGCCAAAGGGGCTACCCGCTGGAGAAGTAGCGGTAGTCAGCGTCTCGCAAGCAAACGAACCGCACTTCCAAGCCTCCGGTGGTTTGCATACCACCCGCTTCTCTGAAAAAATACTGTTAAAGAAACTGTGGGGTTTCAGCGATGTCTCAAATCGGAAGCTTTGCGCTGCTGCTGGCGCTCGGCCTGAGTGCGTACTCTTTCCTGGCAGGCTTGGTAGCATTATTCAGTAAGGATGCCGCGTCGGCTCGTCTCGGTGAAACCGCCCGCCGCGCCGGAATCGCGACTTTCGCCGCGGTGCTGCTGGCGGGCGTCGTTCTTGTAGTGGCCGCGTTCAACGACGATTTCTCCATCGCCTACATCTTCCATCACAGCAACCGTGCCTTGCCCGCCGCCTATAAGTTCGCCGTGCTGTGGTCGGGACAAGAAGGCTCGCTGCTGTTCTGGTCGCTGCTCCTGGCCGGGTACGGATTCGTTCTCCGCTTGCGCTACAAGACCGATCAGCGGCTGTTCGCGTATGCTTCGGTAATCATCGCCGCGGTGCAGGTTTTCTTCCTGCTGATTCTGAATTTTGCGGCGCACCCGTTCGCCATCATGCAGGGCCCACTCCCCGCGGATGGCACCGGGCTGAATCCTCTTCTGCAGTATCCCGAGATGGTCATCCATCCGCCCATGCTTTATCTGGGATACGTCGGCTTCACCGTTCCCTTCGCCTTCGCGCTGGGCGCGCTCATCATGAAGTACCCCGGCGAAAAATGGATTCAGATCACCCGCCGCTGGACCATGGTGACCTGGTGTTTCCTCACCGTCGGCGTTTTCCTCGGTGCACACTGGGCTTACGCGGTCCTCGGATGGGGCGGCTACTGGGGATGGGACCCGGTGGAAAATGCCTCGCTCATGCCGTGGCTCACTGGCACAGCGTTTCTGCATTCCGTCATGATGCAAGAGAAACGCGGCATGTTGAAAGTGTGGAACATGTCGCTCATCTTCGCGACGTTCCTGCTGTGCATGCTCGGAACCTTTCTCACGCGTTCGGGCGTGATCAGTTCGGTGCACGCCTTCGCGCAGTCCTCGATTGGCACCTGGTTCCTGGTTTTCATTGTGTTGACCATGGCGGTCTGTACCTTTTTCCTGGTGGCCAACCGGTCGCACCTCAAGAGCGAGCACAAGCTGGAGTCGCTGGTCTCGCGCGAATCCAGTTTCCTGTTCAACAATCTCCTCCTGCTGGTCGTCTGCTTCACCATACTGTGGGGCACGTTTTTCCCGATCCTGTCAGAGTTTGTTCAGGGACACAAAGTCACGGTCGGGCCGCCTTTTTTCAATCGCGTTGCGGTCCCGGTAGCCTTGCTCCTCCTTCTGCTCACCGCCGTCGGACCGCTGCTGGCCTGGCGTAAGACTTCCGTCGAAAGCCTGAAGCGGAATTTCCTGTTCCCCGCCATCGGCTCGCTCGCTGTCGGCGGCATGATGATCTTGTTCGGCGTTCGTCCCTGGGAAGACCCTTCTTTCTTCTATGCCACCATGGCCGCAGTCCTTTCGGCGCTGGTGATCTTTACCGTCATTTCCGAGTTTCTCCGCGGAGGCCGCGTCATCGCCGGCAAGACCCAGCAAAACCTCGTCTCCGCGATGATTCAGCTATGCCACAGAAATACGCGTCGCTACGGCGGTTACATCGTCCACTTCGGCGTGGCGCTGGTGGTGATTGGGATTCTCGGCACTCCTTTCAATAAAGAAGTCGAAAAGGAAATGGGCTTTGGCGACAAAATTAACATCGGCCCATACACTCTGGTCTGCCAGTCCTACACGCAAGACGACAATCCCAACTACGGCAACGAGTGGGCCATCATCAACGTGTTCCGCGGCGGCAAACAGATTACGACCATGTATCCCGAGCGCCGCTTCTATAAAGCCAGCGGACAGCCGCAGACGCTCCCACGCATTTACCCCAGCTTCCGCGAAGATTTGTTTCTGGTGACCGACGTCTATCTGGTCTACGAAGGCAAGAACGAGACGACAGGTCGTCCCATCATTAAAGCGCACTTGAATCCGCTGGTGCCCTGGATTTGGATCGGCCTGATCATCATGGTCTTCGGCACCATCGTTGCACTCGTGCCGAATGCCGCCGCCTCCAGGTCGCCGCAACCACGCCGGTTCGCGCTCCGGCGCATGTGGGAGCAGGTGACTGAGATGAAATCGTTCATGATTCCTAAAAGGCTGCGAAAACAACCGGCGTTGCACTCGATTTTGGGTGGCGTGTTTTTGGGTGGCATGTCTTTGGGTGGAATGTTTTTGGGTGGCGCAGCGCTTCAGCACTGCGGTAAAAGCATTACCTCGAATGCGGCTTTAGCCGCTGAGGGCCAACGGACGAAGCCACCGGTTTGGCCTATGCGGCAAAAGCACGCCCGCCGCGCGTTCCACGCCCTCATCCTCACCGCCGCCGTCTTCCTCTTCATGGGCGCCGGCGACGACTCCGCGCGTTTCAAAGACCTCGGCCATCGCATGATGTGCACCTGCGGATGCGGCCAGGTACTGCTCGAATGTAATCACGTCGGCTGCCAGTCCTCCGACAAAATGCGCGACCAACTGCAAGCCGCGCTCGATAAGGGCAACAACGACGACCTGATCCTGCAAGGCTTCGTGCAGGAATACGGACCAACCGTAATCGCCGCGCCCACCGCCACCGGCTTCAATCGCGTGGCCTGGATCATGCCCTTCGTTGTGTTGGCGCTAGGCATCGCCTTCGCCGTCCATATCGTGCGCTCGTGGAAGAACCGTCCCGAACCGGCCCTAGCCGATGGCATCACCATCCCGCGCGGCCATGAACACGATCTAGACGAGTTCCGTCGGAAGGCGCGCAAGGAGACCGATGTATGACGATCAGCTGTGGCAAGTGTGGCGCGGGCGCCCCCGCCCGCGAAAAGCTGCGATCTGATAATAATGTCAGTCGCAAGGGGACCGCCTTATGATTGCTTTCGTCTGCGGCGCCGTTACGCTCGCCTGTCTCTACTACGTTTTTTTCTTTCCCGGTGAAGTCTACGCCGGAGAAGAAAAGACGCGGCTCAGCTATCTCCGCGAGCGCAAGGAAGCGGTCTACGAGAACCTGCGCGATTTGAATTTCGAATACAAGGCCGGCAAGGTGCCAGACGCGGACTATCAATCCATGCGCACCTCGCTCGAAGAAGAAGCGGCCGCGATAATGGCCGAGATCGCCCGACTGGAACAGGTTGCGAAATACGGCACCTCATAGAGGGATGCAGCATCAATTCTGGTGATTCCCCTCGGCGCGGGTTAAAATAAGAATCCCATGAGCCTAGACACCATCCAGGAGATCGAACGCGCCATCGGAGCGCTCACCCCGCGCGAAATCGAGGAATTGTATGTCTGGCTGGAGCAACACTGCCCGCCACCGATCGACACTCGCGTCCAATCCGATCTTGCGGCCGGACGCCTCGACACGGCCATCCAACGCGCCTTGGACGACGAAAAGAACGGCCGCGTACAGCCGCTTTAGCGCCCGATGCAGCATCTCGCCACCACCGATTTTTGGCGGCAATACCACGGCCTCTCGCAGGAAGTACGCACCCGCGCCGACAAACAGTTTTCATTGCTGAAAGCAAACGCGCAGCATCCTTCGTTACAATTCAAGAAAGTGGGAGAACGCCACGGCCAGGAGATATGGTCCGCCCGCGTCACGTTGAACCATCGCGCTCTTGCCATTAAACGGGCCGATGGATATTTGTGGTTCTGGATTGGCTATCACAAGGCCTATGAGGCGCTGATTTCTTAGCGCCGCCGCGTCGTGCAAAAGCATCTACGCCAGTAAGGAGTTGTTTTGACCAAATTCGAAAAGTCCATCTTTCTAACCGCCATCCTCTCTCTAACCCTGGGCTCGGCCGCCGCCCAAACCCTCACCGGCACCGTCACCAATGGCACCACCAACAAGCCCGCCGCAGGCGATGAAGTCATTCTCATCAACCTCGCCAACGGCATGGACGTGGCCGGCAGCACCAAGATCGACAGCAACGGAAAATTCAGCTTCAAAGTCACCGTGCCCGGTCCACACCTCATCCGCGCCGTCCATCAAGGAGTTACCTATCATCAAATGGCGCCTCCCGGCGTCAACACGGCCGATGTGAACGTCTATGACGTCGCAACGAAGGTCACCGATCTCAGCGTGACCGCCGACGTCATTCGCTTCCAGGCCGACAGCGGAACCATGCAGGGCATACGCCTGTTCGTCGTCAATAACACGTCGTCTCCAGCGAAGACGCAGATGAACGATCACAACTTCGAGTTCTATCTGCCCCCCGGCGCAAAAGTTGAGCAGCTGCAAGCTCGCGCCCCGAACGGCCAGCCCATCCCCGCCGAAGCCGTTCCCCAAGCCGAGAAGAACCGCTACGCGATCCAATTCCCGCTCCGCCCCGGAGAAACACAGTTCCAGGTGGAATTCACTCTGCCCTACTCCGGCGAAATCAAGATCGATCCCAAGCCGCTCTATCCCGCCGCGCACCTCGTCATCGTTCTTCCCAAGACCATGCAGTTCAAGGCCGCGAATCCGCCGAGTTACCAGTCCATGCAAGATCCCAGCCAGGGCGACAGTAACGTAGAAGTCGCGCAACAGACGAAGCCCGGCCAGCCGCTGGCCTTCACCCTGCAAGGTAACGGAGTGATCACCGAGTCGCCCGGAGAGACCGCGTCCGGCGCGGCCCAACAGCAGGATCAGCAACAACAGGGACGCGACAATCGTTCTAGTGACAATCGGCCCGGCGGCGGACTCGGCGTCCCCATCGACGCGCCCGATGCTCTGCAGAAATATCGCTGGCCCATCCTCTTCGGATTCGCCGTGCTGCTCGCCATCGGCGGATGGGTGGTCACGAAACGGCAGCCCGCAACATCAATGGCCGCAACCTCCGCCGCGAAGCCTGGCGCGGCAGCGAGCGACCACAGCACAGCGCTCCGTCCAACCCCGCCAGCGTCCGCGATCAACGCTCCAGTCGCGAAATCGTCGATGCTGCTCGAAGCATTAAAAGAAGAACTCTTCCAACTAGAGGTAGAAAAAAAACAAGGCAAGATCACACCCGCGGATTACGAAAAAGCCAAAGCAGCCCTCGACCAAACCCTCGACCGCGCACTGAAGCGGCAAGGCTAAGGGCGTTTGGGGACGGGCGCCCTCGCCCGTCCAAGCCGAGCGCGCCGGGGTGGAGGAGCTCGGCAGTTGCCCGTGCTCAGAGCTTGTCCAGAGACCAAAGCCCGCGCCCCGCATCTAATCACTGAGATAAACTGAGGCAATAATTACTGAGGCAATAATTTATGAGCAACATATTCAAAACCACACTCCTGCTCACCGGCATGACGCTGCTGCTCATGCTGGCCGGCCGCGCTTTCGGCGGCCAGCGCGGAATGTTGATGGCGCTCGCTTTCGCCGCCGTCCTGAATTTCGTTTCCTATTTTTTCTCCGACAAGATCGCGCTCGCCACCTACCGCGCCCAACCCGTCGGCCGCGACGATCTGCCGCGCGTCTACAACATCGTCGAGCGACTGGCGCAAAAAGAAAGCCTGCCGATGCCCAAGGTCTACCTCATCCCGACCGATTCTCCCAACGCCTTCGCCACCGGACGCAATCCGAACCACGCCTCCGTCGCCGTAACCCAAGGCATCCTCGGACTGCTCACCGACGACGAACTGGAAGGCGTGCTCGCCCATGAGCTCGGCCACGTGCGCAATCGCGACATCCTCATCAGTTCAATCGCCGCTACTTTAGCCGGCGCCATTACCTACCTCGCCTCGATTGCCCGCTGGGGCATGATTTTTGGCGGCATGAGAGGCAGCCGCGACCGCGACGGAGGCGGCGGCATTGCAGCCATCGCCATGATGTTCCTCGCCCCATTCGCAGCCATGTTGATCCAACTCGCCGTCTCGCGCTCCCGCGAATACGCCGCCGACGACACCGGAGCCCACTGGACCGGCAATCCCTACGCCCTGGCCAGCGCTCTGGCCAAAATCGACGCCTATTCCCGCCAGCGCCCGCTGGTAGCGACGCCATCCACTGCGCACCTGTTCATCATTCAGCCGTTCTTAGGTGGGATGAGTTTCGGCAACCTGTTCTCGACCCATCCGCCAACGGCGAAAAGGATCGAGCGCTTGACCGGAAGGCCCGCGGAATTCATGCAGTAACGCGTAGGGACGGCCGCCCTCGGCCGTCCAGTCGAGCGAAGCTCGACAAGATGCCCGCTGGAATTGGCGCGCTTAACGAAAGCTGCCTCATGACCCACGTAACCCACAACCCCGCGACCCGCATAGTAAAATCGCCCCTAATGGCTCCCGAAACTCTGGTAGCGACCTCGCGCCGCGCCGCGGCCCTCGAGAATAGTCTGCGCCGCGTCATCCGCGGCAAAGACGACGTGATCCGCCTCGCCCTGGTTTCCATGTTCGCCAGAGGCCATCTGCTGATCGAAGGCGTCCCCGGAGTCGGCAAGACCACACTAGGCCAGGCCCTGGCCCGCGCCATCGACTGCACCTTTCAGCGCATCCAGTTCACCAGCGACATGTTGCCCTCCGACGTGCTGGGCATCTCGATCTACTCCGCCATCGAGCAGAAATTCGAATTCAAGCGCGGACCGGTCTTCGCCAACGTCCTCTTAGCCGACGAAATCAACCGCACCACTCCGAAGACGCAGTCCGCCCTGCTCGAAGCCATGAACGAGGGCCAAGTCACCATCGACGCGCATTCCTATCCGCTGCCGCAGCCGTTCCTGGTTATCGCCACGCAGAATCCTATCGAGCACCACGGCACTTATCCACTGCCCGAGTCGCAGCTCGATCGTTTCCTGATGCGAGTTCGCATGGGATATCCCGAAGGCAACGCCGAGCGCGAGATCCTGCGTGCCGAAGCCGGCGTCGCTCAACTGGAAAACCTGCGCCCCGCGCTCAACGCCGCCGACGTAGTCGAAATTCAGCAAGCCGTGGCCCAGGTCCACGTCGACGAATCGCTCATCACCTACATGCTGAACATCGTCAACAAAACCCGCGAGTCCGAATATCTTTCCCTCGGAGTTTCTCCCCGAGGCTCGCAGATGCTATACCGCGCCGCCCAGTCCATGGCCTTCCTCGATGGCCGCGATTACTGCACTCCCGAAGATTTCAAGCCATTAGTCGTCTCCGTCTTCGCCCACCGCGTAGTAGTAAGTTCGCTCTACACTTCCACCCTGAAAAAATCCGAACAAGCCGAACAAGTCCTCCGCGAGATCGTGGAGAGCGTACCGGTGCCTGTCTAACGAGCTGCGGGAAAACTCGACGTTGCACCTGATTTTGGGTGGCGCAGCGGTTCACCGCTGCGATAAGTGGCTTGTTTCTAAAGGCGGCTTCAGCCGCTGCGGTCAGACAGCAGCGCGGAAGGATAGAGGCTATCAAACCCGCCTCATAATGGCGTGCGGGATAGCTGGTGTGATCTTTTCCTGCTGTTTCCGGGGCATGATCTTAAACCTGGTGGTTCTGAAGGGTTCGGTTAGCTATTCGGTTCGACCACCAGGCAAGTGAGTTATGCGAGTTCGCGCTCCGCTTTCACTCCAACAGGGAGGCCGGTGAAATATTCAACGGAAAGAGAGGGCCTTTGAATTTAATGGACCTCCCTCACGATGAACAGCGAACTACTGCTTAGTCTCTGACGCACCGCACTTCTCCATTAGCTGGGTCGGTATAGCGATGCTGTCCCGCCGGACATGGTGCGCCCGGGCCCTGCTGGCCCTGTTGGCCGGACTGCCCCTGGTCACCCCGACGGCCCTGTTGGCCGGATTGCCCTTGGTCACCCTGCTGGCCCTGTTGGCCGGACTGCCCCTGGTCACCCTGCTGGCCCTGTTGGCCGGACCGCCCCTGGTCACCCCGATAGCCCTGTTGGCCGGACTGCCCCTGGTCACCCTGTTGCCCCTGCGCACCCTGCTGTCCAGGGGGCCCTTGCTGCGGAGCTGGGCTTGTGTTGCAACCGCTAATAAATATGGCTAGCAAAATTACAACCGTAACTAGCGATCTCTTCATTTGATTGCTCCTTATGTTCTGGTGCTGCTCAATGCAATATGCCGCTACCGTAGACGATGGTACATAGCGGGAATAATACACATGTCGTACTAGCGCGCACTGTTCTATTTTGCTCAGTTGCCTAGAATGATTTTTAGCGTCCCTTTAGCGTCCACTCGCGGGCGCACCAGCGAGATTTTGCAGCATGGCAGAGACCTAACCTGCTTAATTCATAGGGTCTGCTGCCGGGGCGACGAATCTTTTTCCACCGCGCAGTATCCCTCCTCGCCACCCTGAACTGTTTCCTATTTGTAAGCGTCCGGAGTAGACCGTGTTGACAACGGATGTGGGTCGGTCTAAGTGTCCACGAAGGAAATTATGTGGACACTTACAATGAAGAGTTCAGGAATG